>Ga0209611_10003678_pt1 | contig 26493 bp, 17 predicted proteins | sample S1TSphgellanicum_3_FD_187693 | JGI IMG/M metagenome (GOLD analysis project Ga0209611, IMG submission 187693) | Host-associated microbial communities from peat moss isolated from Minnesota, USA - S1T2_Fc - Sphagnum magellanicum MG (SPAdes) (version 2) | ecosystem: Host-associated > Plants > Peat...
GTCGCCATGTCCGGGGTCAAGCCTCGCGAAGCGACCGCCGAAGGCGGCTTGGGCTTGACGCCGGACATGGCGACGCAAGCAAAATCAGTCATCGGAGGGGACAACCTCCTTGGTAGCGACATCTAGTTCTTTGTTTTGGCCAGCATTTTCATCAGCCTTTGGCCATCTGGGACGGGCGTGGCGATTCCAGTCAGGCTGATCATGCTCTATCGGCCCACCTTAACGATGTCTTCACGGGGACCGCTGAGAAAGAGCGGGGCGGCCGGGCAATTCTCCATGCCGTAAGCCGCCATTGGCCCCTGAAGGAAGGTGCGCGATTTCGGACCGGCCGGCTCCCTTGCCCTCGGCGCAGTCGCCGGTGTCGCCGGCCATGCCCGTCTCCCGCTCGGCAAAGCTGGCAGGTGCGGCCTTGCTGCCCTTGCTGCTGGCCAGTTTGTGGCTCGGCACGCGAAATCTCAGCTCCGTCCGGGCCAGCAACCGGCTGAGCGACCAGGTGCATGAAGAGCAGCTTGCCGCCGACACCCTGCTCGCAACGCTGAGCGAGGCGGAAACCGGCCAGCGCGGTTTTCTGCTGACCGGTGATTCCGCCTATCTGGCGCCTTACACCAGCGCGCTCGCGCGCGTGTCCGCCGATATCGACCGGCTGGACCGGGCCTCGGCGCAGGACATGTCGGTCGGCACCACGATCGACCAGATCAAGGCCCTGGTTATCGCCAAAATGACCGAGCTCACCCGTACCGTGTCGCTGGGTAAGAGCGGCCATGGCGATGCTGCGTTAGCCCTGGTCCGTTCAGGCTATGGCCGGCGGTTCATGGATGCGCTGCGTGTGGAAACCGACATATTGCGCGCGAAGGAGAAGGCGCGGCTGTCAGCCATACATGCCCGCGCCGAATCGGGCGGGGCCTGGCCGATCGTTCTCACCGCGCTGGCCAGCCTTCTGCTTCTGGGCGTGGTTCTGGCCGAGCGGCGGCAGCGCCGACTCAGCACGGCGAATCTGGCGCGCAGGGATCATGATGCCGGCACGCTGCTGCGAACGATCATCGAGACGACACCTGGCGCGATCTACGCGAAAGATCGGCAGGGCCGCATGCTGGTCGCCAATGGGGCCGCGTTGACGCTGATCGGCAAGCCCTGGGCGGATGTGCAGGGGAGAACCGATGATGAGTTCCTCGACAATCCGGCGCAGGCGAATGCGGTCGCCGCGAATGACCGTCGGGTGATGGAGCGCGATGAGGCCGAGGTGGTGGAGGAGTTTGTCGGTGGCCAAGAGGGCCAGCCACGCGTGTGGCTATCGACGAAAACCCCGATGCATGGGGCGGATGGCCAGGTCACCGGGCTGGTCGGGGTATCGGTGGAAATCACCGAGCAGAAGCACCAGCAAGATGTTCTCGTGCGGTTCAATCACGAACTGATCGAGGCAAGGCTGCGTGCCGAACGGGCCACCCAGGCCAAAACGCGCTTCCTGGCCGGGATGAGCCACGAGTTGCGCACGCCATTGAATGGCATTCTTGGCTATGCCCAGCTTCTGAGCATCGAGGGGGGACTGACGCCGACCCAGTCCGCCCGGGTGGAGGCGATGCAGCGCGCCGGGCTGCATTTGCTGGACATGATTACCAGCGTGCTCGATCTCTCCGAAATCGAAGTGGGGCATGTCACGTTGAAGGCGGCCGCGATGGACGTGCGGCAACTGGCGTTGGACTGCATCAATCTCTTGCGACCGGGGGCGGAAGCAAAGGGGCTGGCGCTGGGCCTGGAGGCGGCTGCCGATGTGCCAGAGCAGATTTTCGCCGACCCGACCCGGCTGCGCCAGGTTCTGCTGAACCTGCTCGGCAACGCGATCAAGTTTACGGATCGCGGCAGCGTCGGCGTGCGTTTGCGGATGATCCGGCAGCAAAGCCAGGATGCCGCCTTGCTGATCGAGATCGCCGATACCGGGCGCGGGGTGAAGCCGGACCGAAAAGCCGAGCTGTTCCAGGAATTCGAGCGCCTGGGTGCCGGCGCCACCGAGGCGATCGAGGGGGCAGGGCTTGGCCTGGCCATTTCCGCGCGATTCGCCAGCCTGATGGGCGGCCGAATTGCCCATGCCGATAATGCCGGCGGTGGTAGCGTGTTCAGCCTGGAGCTACCGCTCGCTGTGTTGATCCCGCCGGCACCCGCTCCACCCGATCACGACTCACAAGCCGATCAGCCAGCCAGCGTCACCGGCGCAACGGCGCGGCGGCTCCGCGTTCTGGTGGTAGACGACCTGGCGATGAATCGTGACATCACCAGCGCGCTCCTGCGCAGTGCTGGCCACGAGCCAGTGTGCGCCGAAGGCGGCGAAGCCGGCGCAAACGCGGCAGCGGAAGCCGATTTCGACGTTGTCCTGATGGATCTGCGCATGCCGGGCGTGGACGGGTTTGAGGCGACACGCCGTATCAGGGCGTTGCGCGGCCCGCGCGGCCAGGTGCCGATCATTGCACTGACAGCCCAGGCTTTTGCCGAGCAGGTGGAAGAATGCCGGCAGGCCGGCATGATCGGCCATCTGGCAAAGCCTTTCACCCAGGCGGCACTCCTCGCCGCTCTGGCCGGACTCGCGGATCATCGGAACGAGGCGGAACAGGCCGACAACGAGTCGATGCCGGTGATCGATACAGCGATCTTCGAGACCAACGCCGCCTTCCTGACCCCTGCATCGCTGGTGACACATCTTCAGGGCTTGATTGCGACCATCGAGTCCATCGTGCCGACCGCCGTCCATGACAGCCTGATGATCGAGACGGCGCATGCCCTGGCTGGGGCGGCAGGCATGCTCGGCTTTGTTCGTCTCACTGACACGGCACGGCGCTTCGAGCATGCGGCGCTGATGAAATCACCGGACATATCAGCGCGTGCCTCGATGTTTTATGCAGCTCTGGAGGCCTCTTTGCCGGAAATGCGCCGCCGCCTCTCCGAGGCCGCCCAGCCTGCGAAATCCGAAGGCATCGGCGCCCCCACCCGGCTTCGGGGCGAGAGGGTCGGGTAAGGTAAGGACTTAGGGCAGCGGTGGACATCAGTGCCGCCGCACGCCGCCAAAACTTGTCCGACACCGTGAACAGAACGATTATTTTGGAACAACCCCTCAGCCCGGCCTCAAACCCGCGCCAGCCTCCGCCCCATCTGCCACGCCTCTTTTCGTTCCGCCGGATGTAAATAGAGCAGGATGGCGGCGGCCAGGAACGCCGCAAACGCGGCGCTATCGGCACTAAGCCGCAGGAAGGCGGTGCTGGGCAGCAGGATGCCGCGCACCCAAAGCGTGGCGGCGGACAGGATCAGCATCAGGCTGAGCGGCCAGGGGGTCATCGGCAAGCGATGCACCCGTGCCGCATAGATCCAGCACAGCGCGCAATACAGCGCCCAGGTGCCGAAGGTTGCCCAGGCAGCGCCCCAAATTCCGTAAAATGGGATAAGGGCCGCGTTCAGCGCCAGGTTCAGTATTGCGCCCATCACCGCGATGCGGCCGACAAGCCCGGAGCCGATACCCACCAGCAGCATGCTGTTGAAGAAATCACCGACCTCGCGCAGGAAATACCCGAACACCAGCACCGGCAGCAGCATCAGCGGCGGATAATAGCTGGCAGGTACCATCAATGTCAGCATGTCTCTGCCGAACAGCGAAATGCCGATGGCGCTTGCGCCGAGCACAAAGATCAGCCAGCGGCCGATCTGCGCGAAGCGGAGTTGCCAGCCCTCGCCGGAGGCATAGCTGTAGAGCGTAACGTTCCAGCTCTTGGTGAAACTATCGCCGATCAGCACGCTCAGCAGGAAGGCAAAATTATAGGCCAGCGCATAGATTCCGACATCTGCCTTGCTGACATGGGCAAGGAACAGCCGGTCGGAAAAATGGATGGCGAAATACGCGGCGCCGGACACGATCAGCGGTGCGCCGAAGCGCGCCATCGCGCGCGCCACCGAGGGGCGCCACACATGGCCCACTTCCCGCCAGATACGGTGCACCAGGAACAGGCAGCCGAGCACGGCCACCGATAATTTGCTGATGATAAAGCCCATAACGCCGAGATGTACCCAGCCGATCAGGGCAATGTTCAGCGACAATGTGAGTATCAGGGTTACGATCGAGTAACCGAGATAAAACCGTGCCCGATTGCACATGCGTTCATACACCAGGGCGATTTCGGCAATGCTGCTGAAGAACATCGCGAAGAACGCAAGCCGCAGCAGCCCGGCCTGGCCTTGCAGGCTCACCGCATCGGCGATCGGCGCGGCAAACACGCCGGCGCATAAGGCGATGGCCCCTGCCAGAATGATGGAGCCGATCAGCGTGGTGGAAACCACCTCGGCCCGCGCGGCTTCGGTGGCTTGTTCGCTATAGATGCGGGTGAGCGCGGCGCCCACGCTTTGCAGGCCAAATGCGATGGCGACGATCTGCAGCGCCAGTTCCACCAGGTTCAGCACGCCGGATTGCTCCGGCGACAAGAAATGCGCGTAAAACGGAATCATCACGAAGCCGATGACCTTGAAGGCGACGTTGCCAATGAAATAGAGCGAGGAATCGCGCAGCAGCCCGCCCGATCTGGCGGCGGAAGCGGACGCGGGCGCGTGCGAGGTCATCGGTAGACCGCTTGGATAATGTGCCCAATGTCTGCGCCGGCCCCAGCCGAAGCAAGAAATCTAACCACGAAGCACACGAAGAAGGAAAACTGGGCTGCGCACGCTTGGTGAAATCCTTCGAGATATTCGTGACGAGGCCCGATGATGGCACAGGCCGGCCAAGCGATGCTGCCAATGAGTGCCATCCATAAGCTGGGGCGGTTACAAGATATGACTTAAGGATGGCCGGGTGGGATAGGGCGGTCGAGCGAAGCTGCGGCAATCAGATGGCCCATAGCCTCGACGATAGCGGCAACCGCCATGTTTTTGAATGCCAGTTTACCGCTCTCCGGTTCCGGATGGATCAGCATAGTCGCGTTTGCTTCGAAAATAATCGCCCGCCCGTCGGGCAGCACCGAAAAATCGATGCCGCAATAGGCCATGCCGAGGCGTTCTCCGATCGCCGCGACGGCGGCATAGGCAACCGGCCCCAGCGATGCGCGCGGGTTATCGAGAAACGCCGCTTCCTCGGCCAGCTTCCAGTCATTGGTCTGCATCTCGGCACTGAAATAATGCACCAGCCAGTCTGGCGATATCGCCTCATGATACGGCAAAGCCTGGCCGCCGATAAAGGCACAGCGGTATTTGCGGACGAAACCATCCGCCGAGCGGCAATCATGGAACTGGCTGCAATACCATTCGGCCTTGGTGGCGAGCGTACTGGCATCGAAATCCTCCCAAGCGTCGATACGCAGCACGCCTGCCCCGCCATGCGAGCCGATCGGTCGCAGCAGAAAGGGCGGTGTCATGCCGGCCTGCTCGATCCGGTGGCGTGCCTGGCCTGGTGCGAGCGTACCCGGCAGCCGGCAGATCTTTGGCACAACGATGCCCTCGATGCCGGACAGGGTTTCGGGCAGCAGATCACGCCTGGTGCGGGCAACCCGATCCGGCGGGTTAAGCACGTGCCGAGGTGACGCGTTCAGGAAGCGTGCGAGATTGGCGTGTGCATCGCCCACCATGTCAGGGTCGCCGATTCCGTTGAAGATGACATCATAAGGCGGCAAGCCATCACCCAGCGCCGCGCCGGCATGGGCGATAAACCACCAGATACGGGTGAAATCGCGCTCCGGCAGCAGGTGCTCCAACGGGATATTGCCATCATCCGAGATCGACAGGATGAGCACCCTTGCCTTTGGCCGTTCGGCCGTCTGGATGAACACCGATTGCTGTCGCAGGGCGTCATTGCGCTGCCGCTTGGCGTCGTCGGCCCGGCCGAGCCGCGCCAGCACCGCCGCAAGATTGTGGCGGGCAGCCGCCAGGAGCGGGTCCGCCGTGACGGCCGCTGCAAACCAGCGTTCGGCGCCCGCAAGGTCCAGCAGGAGGCGGCGGGCAACGCCGAGATTATTCATCAACGGCGCCCGATTCGGATCGGCCTTGCCAGGCCGCGCGCGCAGAATGGAGAGTGCCGCTTCCCAGGCCCGGCAGGCCGCCGCGTAGTCGCCGAACTGGGCCTGCGCCTTGCCCAGATCGTCCAGCGCCATGGCGATCTGCGGATCGTCACCGGCAAACAGGCGCCGGCGAATGGCCAGCACCTCTTGCGCGGAGGCCAGGGCGGCAGCGAAATCGCCGCGTTGCCGCGCCAGCACGCCCAGCGCGGCAAGCGCCTTTGCGGTTACCGGATGCGTGGCGCCGAGCGCATTTTGCCAGATGCGCAAGGCTTCCGCCTGGCAGGTTTCGGCCGCCGCCCAATCGCCCTGCGCCGCGGCGACCAGCCCCAGATTATGCGCACTGACCCCGACATCCTGATGCGCCTCACCCAGGACATTGCGGCGCGCATCGCGCGCCTTCTCATGCGCCGCGCGCGCGGCCGCATGGTCGCCAAGCGCCGAATGGGCGGCGCCCAGATCGGAGAGCGCCCCCAAGGTAGACGCGTGATCCTGGCCAAGCCGGCGCGCAAATACCCGCCATGCCTGCTCGAAATGTCGGCGTGCCATTGTGTAATCGCCGGCGCGGAACGCCTTGTAGCCCAGATCCTGTAGCTGTTCGGGACGCATGCCGTCCCTTACCATCGCCGCTCCATACTCGGTAAGGCCGCGACCACCTATGCGCAGAACGCGGTTTCTCCTGGTCCTGATTTGCCTGGCCAGCGTTGCGGCCCAGGCGGCGCCAACGCCGGATGAGCGCGCCGGCGATCTGCTGGCGCAGATGACGCAGCAGGAAATCCTCTCCCTCGTTCTCGGCAGCCAGGCGATGTCGCGTGCGCCAGGGCAGGGATTTCCGCCCGGCGCACGCGGCTCAGCCGGCTATGTGCCCGGCATCTTCCGGCTTGGCATCCCGGCTTTGCAGGAGACCGATGCGGGCCTTGGCATTGCCAACCCAGGCAATGTCAGGCCCGGCGATACCGCCACGCCGCTGCCCTCCGGCCTCGCCATAGCCGCCACCTGGGACCGCGCCTTGGCTGAGGCGAGCGGCGCCATGGTGGGGGAAGAAGCGCATCGTAAGGGTTTCAATATGCTGCTCGCCGGCGGGGTGAACCTGGCGCGCGACCCGCGCAATGGCCGCAATTTCGAGTATCTGGGGGAGGACCCTCTGCTGGCCGGAAGACTGGACGGTGCCTTTATCAACGGCGTGCAAAGCCGCCAGGTGATGTCCACCATCAAGCATTTCGCTCTGAACGATCAGGAAACCCAGCGCACCACCCTGGATGTGGATATCGACCCAGCCGCCGCGCGGGAAAGCGATCTCTTGGCATTCGAACTGGCGATTGAAGACGGCCAGCCGGGATCGGTGATGTGCGCCTATAACCTGATCGGCGGCCATTATGCCTGCGATAACGACGCCCTGCTGAATGGCATATTGAAGCGGGACTGGCATTTCCCCGGCTGGGTAATGTCCGATTGGGGCGCAGTGCACGGCGCCGATGCGGCCATTCATGGCCTGGACCAGGAATCCGCCGCCCAGTTCGACGGCCAGGCGTTTTTCGGCGCCCCATTGGCCCAGGCGATTGCCAACGGCAAAATCCCGCAAGCCAGGCTGAACGACATGGCGTATCGCATCCTGCGCTCCATGGCGGCGACCGGCCTGCTTCACACGCTTCCCGAACCAAAAGCTATTGATGCGGTAGCAGATGCGGCGCTGGCCAAGCGTGTGGCGGAAGCCGGCATCGTTCTGCTGCGCAATCAAGGCGCAGTCCTGCCTTTGTCGCGCCGCACCCGCTCGATTGCCATCATCGGTGGCCATGCCGATCGCGGCGTGCTGTCGGGGGGCGGTTCCTCACAGGTGATCCCCGTGGGCGGCGCCGCGCTCGCCATCCCGCTCGGCGGGGAAGGCGGCATGGCCGGCGCGCGCCGCATCCTCTTCGACCCCTCGTCGCCGCGCGACGCCATCCGCGCGAAAATCCCCGGTGCCACCGTGTTGGTCGATGACGGGCGCTACCCAGCCGAGGCGCAAGCTGTGGCCCGGCAGGCGGATATCGCCATCGTGTTTGCCACCCAATGGATGATGGAGGGCTACGATGCCCCCGATCTCTCTTTGCCCGATGGCCAGGACGCGGTGATCACGGCGGTCGCCGCGGCAAATCCGCGCACCATCGTGGTGCTGGAAACCGGCGGGCCGGTACTCATGCCCTGGCTCAGCGCCGTGCCGGCGGTGATCGAAGCCTGGTATCCGGGCGCCCGCGGCGCGGATGCCATCGCCGATATCCTGTTCGGCGACGCCAACCCTTCCGGCCGCTTGCCGATCAGTTTTCCGGCCTCCGAATCCCAGTTGCCGCGGCGAGACATCCCTGGTTTTGGCGTGCCCGAAGGCAGACGCACGACCATCCATTACACCGAGGGCGCCGATATCGGCTATCGCTGGTATGCGAAGCAGAGCCTGGAACCGCTCTTCCCGTTCGGCTTTGGCCTCTCCTATACCAGGTTTGCAAGCGCCAACCTGGCTTGGCGGGACGGAGCAAGACCCTCTGTAACATTCACCCTCAAGAACACCGGCCGGCGCGAGGGCACTGCAACCGCGCAGATCTACCTCACCTCGAAAGCCGGCCAAAAAACCCTGCGCCTGGTGGGCTGGTCTCGGATTGCGCTGCGCACCGGCGAAAGCCGGGATATGCACGTGCCGATCGATCCGCGCCTGCTGGCTGATTTCGATAGCGCCGCCGATCGGTGGCATGTGCGCGGCGGCCGCTACCAGATTGCAATCGGCAATTCAGCCAAAGATTTGGGGCTTCCGGCGGACACGACTCTCGCTGACCGTATTTTGCCGCCCTGATTCTACCTACATGGCCCAGACAGGATCCTTGAGCCGGGCGACAAAACGGGCATGCGCCTGAAGCTGTGCTTCACTCGGCATCAGCAGCACCGGCGTGCGATTGGCTGGCCGCGTATAGGAAAACATCTGCTCCGCCTGCGCGCCGGCCGCCAGAACCAGGCCACGCTGACGCCCGCCTGTCAGCTCTACATATACCTCGGCCAGAAGCCGGCAATCCAGGAGCGCGTTATGGGTTGTGCGTTCGGAGAGATCGATCGCAAAGCGGTGGCAGAGCGCGTTCAAGCTGTTCGGCATGCCGGGAAACCGGGCTTTGGCCAGCGCCAGCGTGTCGATCATTCGCGATTCGTGCAGCGGCGGCAAAGCCAGCCGCGCCAGTTCGGCGTTCACGAAGCCGAAATCGAAGGCCGCGTTATGCGCTATCAGCTTCGCATCGCCGAAAAATGCCAGCATCTCGTCGACAATATCGGCAAAGCGCGGCTTGCCGATCAGATCGGCGCGCGAGAATCCGTGGATCCGGGTGGCTTCCTCCGGCACATCGCGCTCAGGATCGATCAGCTTGTGGAAAACGCGGCCGGTCGGCAGATCGCGCAGCAACTCGATGGCGGCGATCTCGATGATCCGGTCGCCGGTGAGCGGATCGAGACCCGTTGTTTCAGTGTCGAAGAGAACCGAAATCTGTTCCTGCATGGTTGCCCCCGGCTTTGCATCCCGACTCGGCGCGCCGTGCCTGACGAGGGCTTGCCACACGAGGCGCACTCTTCCCACTGCCGGGTTGTGTTCCTAGTAAAGGATGCGGATGACGGAGAATCTGGCGAGCATGGAAACGCGTAAAGTCGCTACAGTGATTGGCGGTTCGGGGTTTTTGGGCCGCTATATCGTCAAGCGCTTGGCCGCCGCCGGGCATATTACGCGGGTAGCCGGTCGCGACCCTGAACGCGCCATGGTCCTCAAACCCATGGGCCGGGTAGGGCAGGTGGTGCCGCTCTACGCCAATATCGGTGCGGACGGCACCTTGGCACGCGCCATCGAGGGGGCCGACATCGTGGTGAACCTGGTGGGTATCCTGGCCGAACGGAAATCCGGCGATTTCGATCGCCTGCAGGCCGAGGGCGCCGGCCGCGTCGCCCGGCTGAGCGCGCAATATGGCGCACGCCACCTGGTTCATGTCTCTGCGATCGGGGCCGATGCCGCCAGCCCGGCCAAATACGCCCGTAGCAAGGCGGAAGGCGAAAAGCTGGTGCTGGCGCATTTTCCGCAGGCGGTGATCCTGCGCCCGTCGTTGGTGTTCGGCCCGGAAGACCAGTTTTTCAACCGTTTCGCCGCGCTGGCGATGATTTCGCCGATCATGCCGGTGATTGCCGGCTCCAGCCGGTTCCAGCCTGTTTATGTGGGTGACGTGGCGGATGCCGCCATGGCGGCACTCTCCCGGCCGGATGCAGCGGGCAAAACCTACGAGCTGGGCGGCCCGAAGATCATGACATTCAGGGAAATCCTTGGCTGGATCCTGGCGCAGATCGGCAGGCACCGGCCTTTGGTGGCAATGCCCAACGCCGCCGCGGCGTTCATGGCCCGAATCCCGTTTAGCGGCATGACCCATGACCAGTTGCTGATGCTGTCGCGCGACAATGTGGCGGACCCGGCTTTGCCGGGGCTCGCCGATCTTGGCGTTGTGCCAACGCCGATCGACCTGATCGTGCCAGGCTATCTGGCCCGCTATCGGAAGGGAGGGTTGAGAGCTGACTCATATAGTTCCGGATCGGACCTAATTTAGCACGGTCCCGATCCGAATTAATGGTTTCCTTCTGGTCTGCGTAGAAATCAGGTCAGCAACGCTGTCCTGACGGCATTTTGCGTCTCGCGTTGCACCTAAAACTTCCTTAAAGCTGTGCTCGCGCTGCAACATGCGCGCCGAGGGAGTGCCCTGTGATGCCAGACCGGATGTTGCAATTTACCCATCTGAAGCAGCACCAGCCCGACAAGCGCGAGGTGGAGCAGCGCCGCGCCGATTTCGACGAGATCTATCGCGATTTCGGCATCCCGCAGGCCGCCGCGCAATCCAGCCGCTGCAGCCAATGCGGCGTGCCGTTCTGTTCGATCCATTGCCCGCTGAACAACAACATCCCCGATTGGCTGAAACTGACCGCCGAGGGCCGGCTGGATGAAGCCTATGAGGTGAGCGCGGCGACCAATAATTTCCCCGAAATCTGCGGCCGCATCTGCCCGCAGGACCGCTTATGCGAAGGCAATTGCGTGATCGAAAAGGGGTTCGAGAGCGTGACGATCGGCGCGGTGGAGCGCTTCGTGACCGACCACGCCTTCACCCAGGGCTGGGTAAAGCCAATTGCCGTGCGCGAGGAACTTTCCCAATCGGTGGGGATTGTCGGCGCCGGCCCGGGCGGGCTGGCGGCAGCGGAGGAACTGCGCCGCCGCGGCTATCAGGTGCATGTGTATGACCGGCATGACCGGCCAGGCGGGCTGATGATCTATGGCATCCCCGGCTTTAAGCTGGAGAAGGAGATTGTGCTGCGCCGCTGGAAGCTGCTGGAGGCGGGCGGAATAAAATTCCATCTCAGCACCGAGGTGGGGCGCGACGTGACGTTTGCGGAATTGCGGGCGCGGCATGATGCGGTTTTGGTTGCCACCGGGGTGTATCAGGCGCGCGATATTGGCGGGCCGGGATCGGGCCTTGGCGGTATTGTGAAGGCGCTGGATTTTCTGATCGCCTCCAACCGCAAGGGCCTGGGCGATGCGGTGCCGGAGTACGAATCCGGATTGCTGAACGCAGCCGGCAAGCATGTGGTGGTCATTGGCGGCGGCGACACCGCGATGGATTGCGTGCGCACCAGCGTGCGCCAAGGTGCTGCTTCGGTAAAATGCCTGTATCGTCGCGACAAGGCGAACATGCCAGGCAGCATGAGGGAAGTTAAGAACGCCGAGGAAGAGGGCGTGGAGTTCGTCTGGCTTTCGGCGCCGGAAGCGTTTTTGGGTACCGGCCACGCCACCGGCGTGCGCGCCGAACGCATGCGTCTTGGCTTGCCCGATGCATCGGGACGGCAATCGGTGGAGGTGGTAGACGGCAGCCGCTTTACCGTGCAGGCCGATCTGGTGATCAAGGCTTTGGGCTTCGATCCGGAGCCGTTGCCAAAAATGTGGGCGCAGGATTCACTGGAAGTGAGCCGGTTGGGCACGTTGAAGGTGAATCATCGAACGTTTGAGACTTCGTTGCCTGGCGTGTTCGCGGCCGGCGACATCGTGCGTGGGGCCAGCCTGGTGGTGTGGGCGATTCGCGATGGGCGCGAGGCGGCGGCGCAGATGCACGCGTATTTGCAGCCGAGTGCACGGCAGGACATGCTAGTGGCGGCCGAGTGAGGGCAGATGCGTATCCTTGCCGCCGGTTGTCTGCTGTTGGCTTTGTGCTTGGCTAGGGTGGCCTGCGCTCAAGAGCGATCGACTGATCAGTCTACCTACCAACTTGCTTCTTATATAGTGCATGCAATGAATGCCGATGCGAGCTTTGATGATGCTCTGGAGCAGTACCGGAAATCGTTTATTGCACGGTTGTCGCAACGCTGCACGGCCGAACTGGCGCGTTCCCTGGTGGACAACCAAATAATGCCGGAGTTACGTTCTCACAAGGATGAACTCCTTGATCTCAAGGTTAAGGCTCTGGTTGACCAATTCACGATGGCAGAACTCCGTCAAATCGATGCGTTTTACACAAGTCCCGTGGGCCAGCGGCTGGTCTCGATTCAATCCAACGCCAGAGCATACACCGACGCGCTGCGCCGAATTTTGCGAAACGCGAGTGATCGGGTGAATGCCATGGAGCTGGCGTCGGCTTTTGTGCCAATGAACAATCAGGCGGCAAGGAAGTGAGTATGGTCCAGAACTTTGTCTCAGACTGGCACGCCAACGTCGCCCGCCTCGAACACACCTACTCCCCCTCCCAGGAACACGATGCCTGCGGCGTTGGCCTGATCGCCTCGCTCGACGGCAAGCCGAAACGCGCCGTCGTTCAAGGCGGCATCGATGCGCTCAGCGCCCTCTGGCACCGCGGCGCGGTGGATGCGGATGGCAAAACCGGTGACGGGGCCGGCATTCATATCGAAATTCCGCAGGATTTCTTCGCCGAAGCCATCGAGCGCGGTGGCGAGCGCGCGCAGGATGGGCAGATCGCGGTCGGCATGGTGTTCCTGCCGAAAACCGATTTTTCCGCCCAGGAACGCTGCCGCCAGATCGTCGAAGCCGAAATCCTGAATTTCGGCTACCAGATCTATGGCTGGCGGCAAGTGCCGATCAATGTCAGCGTTATCGGCGAAAAAGCCAATGCCACGCGGCCGGAAATCGAACAGATCATGGTGCGCAACACGCTCAAGAGCCCAACTGAGGTTTTTGAGCGCGACCTGTATATCATCCGCCGGCGCATCGAAAAAGCGGCCATCGCGGCGCAGATACCCGAACTCTATATCTGCTCGCTCTCCTGCCGGTCGATCATCTACAAAGGCATGTTCCTGGCCCAGCATCTGGCAACGTTCTATCCAGATCTGACCGATCCCCGCTTCGTCAGCCGCTTCGCCATCTACCACCAGCGCTATTCCACCAACACCTTCCCTACCTGGAAACTGGCCCAGCCCTTCCGCACCCTGGCGCATAACGGCGAAATCAATACGGTCTCCGGCAACACCAACTGGATGAAGAGCCACGAAACACGCCTGGCCGCCGGCGAACTGAATGCGTTCATCGAGGATATCAAACCCGTCATTCAGGCCAGTGGTTCAGATACCGCAGTGCTGGATAACGTGTTCGAATTGCTGATCCATGCCGGCCGCGATGCGCCGATGGCAAAAGCCCTGATGATACCAGCCAGCATCGGCAATGATGCGGCAATGCCGCAGGCGCATATCGACATGTTCCTCTACTGCAACGCGGTGATGGAACCCTGGGATGGCCCAGCCGCCGTCTGCGCCACAGACGGGCGCTGGGCCATTGCCGGCCTGGATCGCAACGGGCTGCGGCCGCTGCGCTACTCCGTCACCACCGATGGCTTGCTCATCCTTGGCTCGGAAACCGGCATGGTGCCGCTGGAAGAAAGCGATGTGCTGGAAAAAGGCCGCCTTGGACCGGGAGAGATGATCGGCGTCGATCTCGATACCGGCATGTTCATGAAAGACGAGGCGATGCGCGATATGCTCGCCGCCCGCCAGCCTTATGGGGAATGGACAGCGCGGGTCAAGAAGATCGATCACATCGTCAAGACCGATGCGCCGGAGCCCGCCTATTTCCACGGCGAATCGCTGCGCCGCCGCCAGCTTGCCGTGGGCATGACGCTGGAAGAGCTCGAAACCATCCTGCACCCGATGGTGGAAGATGCCGCCGAAGCCATCGGCAGCATGGGCGACGATACGCCGATTGCCGTGCTTTCCGAACAATATCGCGGCCTGCACCATTATTTCCGTCAGAATTTTGCCCAAGTCACCAACCCGCCGATCGACAGCCTGCGCGAAACCCGGGTGATGAGCCTGAAAACCCGGCTCGGCAATCTGGGCAATGTGCTGGATGAAGACGCCAGCCAATGCGATCTGCTGCAGCTCGAAACGCCCGTTCTCTCCAACGCGGAATTCGAGGCGATGCTGCGCACCATGGGCAGTGCCGCGATTATCGTGGACTGTACCTTCCCCGTCGAGGAAGGCGAGGCCGGCCTGCGCGCCGCCATATTGCGCGTGCGGCGAGAGGCTGAGGAAGGCGTGCGCGAAGGCTGCACCCATGTGGTGCTCACTGATGAGCACCAGGGCGAAAGCCGTGTGCCGATCCCGATGATCCTCGCCACCGGTGCTGTGCATACCCATCTGGTGAAATCCAGCCTGCGCACCTTCACCAGCCTGAATGTGCGCGCCGCCGAATGCATGGACGTGCATAATTTCGCCGTGCTGATCGGCGTGGGTGCCACCACCATCAACGCCTATCTGGCGCAGGAAAGCATCGCCGATCGCCATCGCCGCGGCCTGTTCGGCCAGATGAGCCTGAAAGATGCTGTCGGCCGCTTCAAGAAGGCCATCGACAAGGGTTTGCTGAAAACCATGTCGAAGATGGGCATCTCGGTCATTTCTTCCTATCGCGGCGGCTATAATTTCGAGGCCATCGGGCTATCGCGCGCCCTGGTCGGCGAATTCTTCCCCGGCATGCAATCGCGCATTTCCGGCATCGGCCTCTCCGGCATCGCGCGCCGCTTGCTCGCGTTGCACAAGGCCGCCTGGAACGCCGAGTTCGTCACGCTTCCGGTAGGCGGGCTCTACAAACTCCGCAAGCGTGGCGAGACGCACGCGTTCGATGGCGGCCTGATCCACATGCTGCAAACCGCAGTCGCCACCGACAGCTATCAAATTTTCAAGAAATACACGGAAGCCGTCAGGCGCCAGCCACCGGTGGCTTTGCGCGATTTGCTGGATTTCCGCCGCGAACGCTGTACGCCGATTTCGGTCGATGATGTGGAGAGCATAACCGAAATCCGCAAGCGCCTGTTGGCACCGGGCATCTCGCTCGGCGCGCTCAGCCCTGAAGCGCATGAAACCTTGTCGATCGCGATGAACCGCATCGGCGCCCGATCCGATTCCGGCGAAGGCGGCGAGGATCCCGCCCGCGCCAGGCCGCGCGCGAATGGTGACAACGCCTCCTCCGCCATCAAGCAGATTGCCTCCGGCCGGTTCGGCGTCACCGCCGAATACCTCAATGCCTGCCGCGAAATCGAGATCAAGATGGCGCAGGGCGCCAAGCCGGGCGAAGGCGGCCAGTTGCCCGGCTTCAAAGTCACTGAACTGATCGCCAAGCTGCGCCACGCCACCCAGGGGGTGACGCTGATCAGCCCGCCGCCGCATCACGATATCTATTCGATCGAGGATCTGGCGCAGCTCATCTACGATCTGAAGCAGATCAACCCGGAAGCCACTGTCTGCGTAAAATTGGTTGCCCGCTCAGGCATCGGCACCATCGCCGCTGGCGTCGCCAAGGCAAAGGCCGATTCCATCCTGATCAGCGGCCATGTCGGCGGCACCGGCGCCTCGCCGCAAACCTCGGTGAAATATGCCGGCCTGCCGTGGGAGATGGGGCTGTCGGAAGCGCATCAGGTGCTCATGCTGAACCGCCTGCGCCACCGGGTGAAGCTGCGCACCGATGGTGGCATCAAGACCGGCCGTGACGTGGTGATTGCAGCCATGCTGGGCGCCGAGGAATTCGGCATCGGTACTGCCTCGCTGGTGGCGATGGGCTGCATCATGGTGCGCCAATGCCATTCCAACACCTGCCCGGTCGGCGTCTGCACCCAGGATGACGAGTTGCGGAAGAAATTCGATGGCTCGCCGGAAAAGGTGATCAACCTGTTCTCCTTCATCGCCGAAGACGTGCGCGGCATTCTTGCCGAACTCGGCTTCAGGCGCCTGCAGGACGTGATCGGCCGCACCGATTTGCTCGCCCAGGTCAGCCGTGGCTCCGACCTGCTGGACGATCTGGACCTGAATCCCATTCTCGCCCAGGCCGATGCAGGCACCCATGCCCCCTATTGTACGCGGGAGGGCCGCAATGAAGTGCCGGAGACGCTGGATTTCCAGATGATCCAGGATGCGCATGCGGTGTTCGAACGTGGCGAAAAGATGCAGCTGCAATATGGTATCCGCAACACGCACCGCGCCATCGGCACCAAGCTTTCTTCGCATATCGTCAGGCAGTTCGGCATGAAGGGCCTGCAGCCCGGCCACGTCAATGTCCGTCTGCGCGGTTCCGCCGGCCAATCGCTTGGGGCTTTCGCCGTGCAGGGCCTGCGCATTGAAGTGATGGGCGATGCCAATGATTATGTCGGCAAGGGGCTCTCCGGCGCCACGATCGTGATCCGTACTTCGCCAAGCTCGGATCTGCTCAGCCAAAACAACACGATTATCGGCAACACCTGTCTCTACGGCGCCACGGCGGGCAAGCTGTTTGCCGCCGGCCAGGCGGGCGAACGCTTCGCCGTGCGCAATTCCGGCGCACTGGCGGTGATCGAAGGCTGCGGCTCCAACGCCTGTGAATACATGACAGGCGGCACGGTGGTTATTCTCGGCGAGGCGGGCGATAATTTTGGCGCCGGCTTCACCGGCGGCATGGCCTTTGTGTACGATGCCGATGACAAATTCGAAATGCGCCTGAATGCCGATACGCTCACCTGGCAGCGCCTGGCTTCGCCGCACTGGGAAGCGGTGTTGCGCGGCTTTGTGGAGGAGCATGCGCGCGAAACCACCAGCCGCTACGCCGCCATGCTCCTGCATGACTGGGAACAGGAGCGTGCCCGCTTCTGGCAGGTCGTGCCGAAAGAATTCGTCAAATATCTTTCAGTGCCGCTGGGCGTGGTGGATCAGGCCAGGCGGGCGTGATGCAGCCGCTCAGTAATCAACGACCTCACTGCCAAGGGTGGTGAGGTCGCGGCGGCTATATATTTCCTCGACCTCTTCTTCCTCTTCCGGCGGCGCCATCAACACCTCGATGGTGCGCTGCAGCTGCACGTCGCACAGGAAATCCTCCAGCCAATCCATATCCACCGCGTCGTTCCGCCAGAAGCCGGCAAACAGATCGGTGGTTTGAATGGCGCCTCCCGCGTCGAACAAAAAATGTTCGGCAACATCATCCTGCCCGATCCGCGCCGGGCTGCTCACCGCCCGCGACTGGGCAAACCCCGGGAAAAGCTGCACCATCGGCCCGTCCAGCTTCACCGGCACTGCGTGTGATATCATCGCACTCTCCTGGCCTGTAAGGCATCGTCGGCACGCCGACAAAGATGCCGCCTCAAACGAAGGCGTGAGGCGCCCGTTCGACCCAGCAACCCGATTCGGTTAACGTCGAACGGGCCCTAGATACGACGCAAGCCGCCCGGAATGGTTTCGGGCCAGCCAACGCAACGTGAGCGCGCCGGCAATCGCGTAGGCCGGTATCAGCATCAGATTATAGCGAGGCTGATTCACCGCCACTGCCGCATTGAATGCAAGCATGAACCACGCAGGCAGCGCCAAAATCAGAAACACCCCCGGGCGAAAGCCGCCAGCCGCGGTGTTCGTCCAATGCAGCCCCACGGCTTTTACCGTCCAGGCAAGGCTGGCCACCAGCAGCGCCACACCCCACCAATGGGCCACATAGGCGCCACGTAGCGCCAGAGGAAACGACACCAGAAGATGGGTAACCGGTGAACGCAAGACATACGCACGCAGCAAATACCCGAGATGATGCTCATATCCGCCAGAGGCGGCCAGCGTTTGCTGCAGCATCGGGCCAAGCCCCAGCACATAGAACGAATTGCGGTGCTCTTCCCAGCCAAACCGGTCGCAGGCACCCAGGCCGGCCAGCGCCCGCCCCATTTCGTTGCCGTCCGGCAGCCAGCAGATGAACGACAGGCCGTATTCACGCCATGTCATTGTGTTGAACGCCAGGCGCTGGATAAGGGTGTGGCTATCGTAGCCGAAGGTCAGCTTGAAGCGGCCAAGCACCGCCAGATTACGCAGGTACCACGGCAACAGGGTCAGCACGGCGCCCGCCAGCATCACCAGCACGGGCACCAGGCCACGCCGCCTGGTCCATAGCAGCGCCGCAAAGGCGCTGGCCGGGATAAGATAGAGGAAGGCGGGCCGGGTGAGGGCGGTCAGCGCCATCAGCACGCCCGCCATGAAAATCCACTTCAACCGGCCGCCGCCCTGGGCCGCTTTCACCGCCGCGGCGATCGCCCCGATGCTCAGCACCAGGCAAGTCATCTCCGTCATCAGAAAATCGACCGAGCGAAGCAGCAAGGGGGCGGCGGCGAAGGCCAGCACCAGGCCAACCCACGCCACCGTCTCGCCGCCCACCGCGCCGCCCAGCCACCACACCAGCCAATAAAACCCGCACAGCTCCAGAAATTGCAGGCCACGCAGGGCGGGCGCGCTGTTCGGGCAGCCAGCATCGTTGCGCCTGGTAGCGATCATGCAATCCATGCCGCGCAACTGGCCCGCATCCAGCCTGGCAAACGCCGCCACAAGCGCCGGGTAAAGCGGGGCGAACCGCATGCCGTAAGGCCGCACCCCGTCCTGCCCTGGCCCCGCGAACATGAACCCGTCGGTAAACCGGCCAGTATGAACGATGTCGCTGGCGATCCCCAGATAGAAGGGCTGGTCGAACACGCTGAATTTCTCAACCGTCTGGCGCTGCCAGAGCAGGCCCGTCACCAGAAGGATCAGCGCCACGGCCGCGGCTGGCCGCGGCACGCACCGCAGCCAGCCAATCGCGGTCAGCCCACCGGCGCGGCGGCCGAAGCGGCCTTCAGCACCGCCAGGATCTGGGTGCCGATCGGCGATCCCAGCCCCGTCACCGGGTCCCAACCTGGCCCTGCTTTATACCCGTCATTATTGCCCGCCGTGATGTCGGTGAATGCCGCCTCGTGCGCATACAGCACCGGGTTGATGAAGCCCACACGCTGACCGATGGATTGATTCACCAGTGCCAGAAGCCCGGCCCAGAGCGGCGCCACCGCGCTGGTGCCGCCAAACACGCTGGCGGTGCCATCCACGCTCACCTGATAGCCGGTCGCTGGATCGGCATCGCCCGATACATCCGGCACGCCACGTTTCTTGCCATGCACGCCTTTCACCCCGGTTTGCCAACTCGGCAGCGGGAACGTTTTTGAATACCCGCCGCCAGAGGCGCCGCCGCCCTTGCCGTCGTTCCACGCCACTTCCGGGCCACTCCGGGGCAGGCTGGTGCCGCCACAGCCCAGTGCATTCGGGCTGGAGGCAGGAAAGTCCACGTGGTGCGCGGTGCCGCTAACCCCATCGGTCGCCCCGTTATCGCCGGAGGCCACGCATACGGTGATACCCAAGGTCGCGGCCTGGGCCAGAGTCTGGTTCATCGCATCCATGTCCTGCGCCGAGTAGGTCGATTCCGGCCCGCCCCAGCTGATCGAGATCACCGATGGCTTGTTGGTCTGGTCATTGATCGCCGCCGAAATGGCGTCCTGAAAGCCGCTGCCCTGGTTGGGCCCGAAATACACCGCGATATCCGCCCCTGGCGCTACCGACCCCGCCACCTCGATATCCAGCTGCACCTCGCCGTCGGCGCCATCCGGATTATTGTCAGGCGCATTTTCGGCGCCATCCACGCTGACGCTCACCAGGGTGCCGGTGCGGGTGATGCCGGAGCTTTTGAAATACGCTTCCACCTGCGCGGCGGTATACCCGCCGCCCAGCTCGATCAGTCCAATCGTCTGGCCGGTGCCATCCAGCCCGGTGGGAAATTTATAGGCGGCGGCAATCTGCGCCGGCAGGTAGGAAATGTCGGCGGAGGTCTTGGCGGCACGGAAATGCGGCTTGGCCACCGGCCGCTGATCCAGCCCCATCACTGCAACCACGTCGCCGGCAATCGCCTCAGGCACCGTCACATGGCCGGAGCGCGCCACAAAACGCTTGCCGCTAGCGTCCTCGTAAACGCCGATATGCTCCGGCTGGAAGGCGGCCACCGCCTGCCTATAGGTGCCGCGGAGCTTCACCACATGGGCTCCGGCGTCCTCCGACATCACCTTCAGCCCATAATGCCTGGCCATGGCGGCCACGCGGGCCATCGCCTCGGGCTTCGTGCCATGGCGTGTGCGATAGGCGGCGTGGCTCAGCCCGTGGCCCCCCGCATGTTTCTCCGGCTCTAACGGGGCTCCCGGATGCAATACGATGGTAAGGTCCACCGTTCCGTTCAGATCGATGTCAGCCACCTTGGGCGAATTCGGCGCATCACGGTAACTTGGCTGGAAAACCGACATACTGACCTCCATACCGATTCGATGTAGAAATAACAACGCCCGACCAGAGTCGCGTACCCTGCGCAATTCTGCATCAAGGCGCTACATGCTCCACCATGCCACGCCCGATCAAACCTGCGCGCGTCCGAACGCTCTCGGAACCCGACCGCTCAGCCTGGGCCGACTACGTTCGTCAGGTCAAAGCCTTTGAAGGCCGCGATCTGAAGCTGCCGGACCCGCCGGCGCCGGCGCCGGTCATCCAAGCCCCGGCGCACGTGGTGCAAAAGCCACCGGCGCCGGCCAGCAAGTCGCACCGGCCGGTGACATTGGTGACCGGCCTGCACCCTGCCGGGCTGGACAAATCCACCTGGAACCGTTTCAGCGGCGGCAAGCTGCCGGCCACGCGCACACTCGACCTGCACGGCAAGACCGCCGACGCCGCCTTCCATGCCTTGCAGCGTTTTCTGCTGAGCGCCCATGCCGAGCAGGTGCGCTGCGTGGAGATCATCACCGGCCGTGGCTCCGGCGAGCATGGCGGGGTGATACGCCGCGAACTCCCGCACTGGCTCAACGCCCCCGCTTTGCGGCCGCTGGTTCTGGCCGCATCCCACCCGCATGCGCTCAATCCCGGCAGCACGCGGTTGCTGTTGCGCAGGATCAGGTCGCCTTAGGGCCCGTTCGACATTAACCGAATCGGTTCACGGGGTCGAACGGGCGCCTCGCGCCTTTGTTTGAGGCGGCATCTCTATCGGCGTGCCGACGATGCGTTAGCCTTTATTTGAGGCGGCATCTTTGTCGGCGTGCTGACGCACTTATGTGCCGACGATGCCTTAGCCGCCGCCCTTAAGGCAGGCCGCGATCACCGCGCCCGCTTCGGCGCCGGTTTTTGCGACATGCCAGGTTGCCGAGATCTTGCATCGTTTTGCCGCGGAATCGGTGGCGTGCACCGCCAGCGCCTGATCCACGCAGGCGCGCCACTCGGCCAGCCCAGGGTCGGTCTGCATCACCAGCGCGCAGGTTTGCACCAACGCTTTGGCGCCTGGCGGCTGGTTGCTGGCCACCATGTGCTTCAGTGCCTTGTCAGAGGCGATTTCCGCAGTGATGCAGGCCCCCCGGCTGGTTTTGTGGTCGGCGCACGCGGTGTTATACGCATCCCACCCCACCTGCAGATCGCCGCCCTGCAGGCCGCCCAGCGCGGCCGCAATGGATGGGTCGTGCCGCACCTCGTTCGCGCACTCGGTGATGCCCTGTACAGTCGCCTGCTTGGCGATGTTTTCCGGCGTATCCGCATCCAGGGCTGGATCATGGTCGCCCTCCAGTTGCGACTTCACCACCGACAGCATCACCTCCGGCGAAAACGCCGGATTGGTCGCGCACAGCATCTCCGCCTGATCAGCGAAAGCCGGGCCCGCCATCACGAGCCCCAGCAAAATCAGTCGCCTCATCGCCCCTCTCTTCCCGCCGCATCCTTGTCGCTGGCGGCTGCTTACGTCATATGTCGCAGGTTCAACATACCTACGGCACCGTTTCGCAGCATAGGGGGGCAGCATGGCCGAAACCCGCTACACCAAAGACCATGAATGGGTGCGCCTGGAGGATGACGGCACGCTCACCGTCGGCATCACCGACCACGCGCAAGAGGCGCTGGGCGAGATCGTGTTCGTGGAGCTGCCGGCGGTAGATCGGGATGTGGTTGAGGGCGAAACCGTCGCCACTGTAGAATCGACCAAGGCGGCCAGCGATCTGTTCGCCCCGATCGGCGGTCGCATCGCCGAGATCAATGAGAATATCGTCGACGACCCGGGCCTGATCAATCGTGACGCCGCCGGCGAAGGCTGGTTCTGGCGCATGGAACCCAATGACGACGAAACATTCGACACCCTGCTGGATGAGGAGGCTTACGAAGCCTTCCTGGAGACTCTGTAAAGACCTGGTCATTGCATCTTGGCTGAAGCAATGCAGGGCCACCCTTCATGTGGCCCTGCAAAAAACCTCAATAGGTCAGCCGCGTGCCGGCCATGAATGAGGCGCCTGGCATCTGATAGCCATTCACCGGCTCGAATGTGGAATTGCCAAGGTTCTTGCCCCAGACAAAGATCTGCACCGCCGGTGTCACCTGCCAACTGATATTCAGGTTGACGATCAGCCCGCTGGGCGAGCGCCCGACATAGGCCCCGGGCACGCCGCTGTCATCGGTCAGATAATCTGCGAAAGCCCCCACATAGAGCAGCTCCGGCGCCACCACGAAACCGGCAAACGGCGAAAGCCGCAGATTGGCCGAACCCTGGTTATAGGGCCGTCGCAACAATTGCGCGTGCGTTCCAAGATCGCGCGCATCGGTGTAGGTATAGGCCAGATCAGCCTGCATCCAGTTTTGCACCCGCCAGGTCAGTGTGGTCTCTATCCCCTGCGTGCGGGCACGATCGATATTCACCGGCGTGGACGATAGATAATCCGCCGCATACACGGTTTCGATCAGGTCATGGATACGGTTGTTGAAATACGAAACGCTTACGCTGGCATCTTTCGCCGGCGTATCGGTGGTAATGCCCACCTCATAGCCCTGGCTGCGCTCCGGCCGCAGATTGGGATTACCCACGAACCCATAACTGTCAATTCCATAGCGGTCGTATAACGCCGGCGCGCGGAACCCGGTGCCATAGGATGCTTTTATATGCGAGAGAATCTCCGGCACATCCAGCACCCCGCCAATCCGCCAGGTGAATGCATCGCCGGAAACGCTGGTCGCATCTTCACGAATTTGCCCAGTGAGCGCCAGGCGCCGGAACAGCGTGCTTTGCGCGCCAAGATACCCGGAATCGAATTCGTCATGCGCCCGTACCGAGGTATCGTAAGGCCCGTAATCGGAATTCGTGTTCACCCTGGTATTCGCCTGGTCGGAGACATGCTCGTAGCCGAAGGTTACACTATTCGCGGTGGCAAAGGCTTCATCCGGCAGAGCGAGGCTGTTATTCCACTGCCCATCCAGCCGGCGGGAATGATACCGGCTATCGCCCGCCCCGTCATTGGGGTCGAGCGGATCGAGGGCGATTGTATAGCGTCGGTCATCCTGCACTCCGGTCAGATACGCACTCGTCTCCCACGCGCCATTCAGCAGCTTGCTGGTCACGCCCAGCCGCCCGAATAATGAGGCATCATACCCGGTGGCATTCCCCGCATCGAAGGCCACGCTGCCCACTTCATCATAGCCGTATTTTGCGTCGCGGCCACGCAGCAGCACTGAAAACCGGGTATCGGCGAATGGCGTCACGCCCAGTTCCAGCTGTGCCAGCTTGGCACGGTCGCCATCGACCTCGCCGGTATAGACAGGGATTTCGCGTTTCGGCGTCTGATCGAAACCGCGTTCCGAGAGCCCCTGGATATTGGCCGCGTAATCCCAGATCGAAAACCCGCCGGACACATCTCCCTGCGCCAGGCCCGATCGCGGCGACCCGCCCGCCAGCGTCAGATGCCCATGCGGCGCGCTCTTGCCATGCCTGGTGATTACATTGATCACCCCGCCGATCGCGCCGGACCCGTATAGGCTAGACATCGGGCCGCGCACGATCTCGATCCGCTCCACATCGGCCAGCGTATCCACGCCGAAATTGAACGCGCCGCCTGGATCCGCCGGATCGTTCACCGGCACGCCATCGATCAGCACCAGCACATGGTTGGAATTCGTGCCGCGAATGAACACGCTGGCCTGGCTGCCCGGCCCGCCAGACTGCGCCACCCGCACCCCCGGCACCGCGGAAAGGGCATCCACCAGCGAGACATAGCCACGCTCCTCGATGGTTTTGCGGTCGATTACCGTGACCCCTGCCGGAATATCTTCCACGCTGCTCTGCACACGCGTGGCCGTCACCACCAGGTTTTCCGGTGAATCGGGCGCCGACTGCGCATGCAGAACGCCAGGCAGGATTGCAACCAGACTGGCTGCATAAGCAAAATTGCGCATCGGGCGCAGACCTCCACACGCCGCGGCATTTTTTCAAAATGCCAACGGCCACATCACGGCGATTGCCGCATGCGGGTCTTTCTCCCACTGCTTCGGTACACCCCGCCCGACGCGCGCGAACACTCTCGACACCGGCCGGTCTCCTGGCTCACGGCCCGGCCTGGCACGGTGCCAACCCGCCCGCCCCGCCTTCTCGCCTTCCGGCAATGGCACACTGGGGCAGTTTCAGCCGCTTACAGTTGCGGGGGCAGCCACGGTTTTCCACCGCATTCCCGAACACCTGCGTCTGGGCGGCACCATACCTATCCGGCCGTAGGGTGCAATGCGCCTTCGCGCTGCATCAGCTACACAAGCCGCTACGCGCACTCCCGACGCAAAGCAGTCGCCTGGGACGCGCGAGAGCATGATCGTCAAAGGTTGATCGAACATTCGTGTCGATCATCCTCTAGGTCTTTGTTTTGGCGAGCATGTTTATCGCGGTTGAAGTCAACCTAAAGCGATCATGCTCTAATCCTTCAGGGCGGGACGAAGCATCAGGACCAGCGGAATGATCGCCAGGGCTGTCAACGCCGAGGCTGAGAGGCCAACGGTCTGGCTGGAATGGTCGGCAATAACGCCGTAGGCGATCGGTGCCAGACCTCCAGCGCCGATGACACCGGTATAGAACGTGGCGAAGGCTCTGCCGGTATCGTTGTTCGGCGCCAGATCCGGAACTGTCCCGTAGAGAACCGATGACGTGCCGTTCAGCACAATGCCCAGCAAGGGCAGCAGGAAAAGCATCGGGTGCAGCGTCAGCATAACCGTCGCCATGATGAACAAAGCCGTTATCGCTTCAGTAACAATCACGGCCCCTACGACGCCGAGATATTGGCCGAGCCAGCCGCAGCTGGCTTTGCCAAACGCGCCGCCGACGAACAACAGCGCCAGACCGAAGCCGATGGTGGTCTCCGTGCCGCCCTTCATATGGAGGAGAAACGGCAGGAATAGCAAATAGCCCATGCGCGTTGCTGTATCGAGCGCGCCGATCATCAACAGCACGCGGAAGCCCGCACCATTCGCCCGCTTCACCGCAGGCCTTTCCGCCGCGGGCGCCGCGAAGGGCTGAGGCGGCACTAGCCACAGCAGGCCCAACGCCATCGCCAATCCCACCACCGCCATGAGTCCGACAACCGGCCGCCATGCCAACACTGTCAGCAGCAAGGCAACGATGGCCGGGAATAAAGCTTTCCCCAGGTCGCCTGCAAAGTTGTAGATGCCCAACGGCCCGCGTGAGGCGCGGCCATAGGTGTTGGTGACAAGCAGCGAGGCGCGCGGATGCTGCAGGCTCGACCCAATGCCCGCCACTACCAGGCCGATGCATAACCCGATGAGCCCACCGGGCAACGCCATCAGCAGATACCCGCCGGCCGCAATCAATGTTGCCACAGCCAGCGCTGCCCGCGCTCCAGCCTTGGCGGTCAGCCGATTGCCCGGTACTTGCAGGCCACCCATGGTGCCGTAGTACAAAGCGCGTAGAACCGCCAACCCGGCATAAGAGAGGCCGAATTGCGCCTGCCAGATCGGGAGCAACGCATAAAGCTGGTCAGTATAGCCGTCATGTAGAAAATGGGCGAGACACGCCCCGGCCAGATTGCGCTGCTGCGGCGACAACAGGCCCGGCGACTTTAGCCGCTGCGATCCTGTGGCCCCTGTAACCGCCATACGTCTGCACTCCTTGCGCCAGCCTGGTCATCGAGCAGCCCCAGGGCGTGATGAACTTCTATTGTCCCCACCGAAAGGGTGCCATCCGCTTGACGGCGAGCTGAACCTGCTGAAGTGGATGCTTGGGTCGGTCTTAGCGCTTTTGGTGGCGATCGGACTGAAGATCTTCCTGCGCCAGGGTTAAATATGCACCGGTAAAGCTGGGTGCGCCTGGCTGGGCCAG
>Ga0209611_10003679_pt1 | contig 26492 bp, 25 predicted proteins | sample S1TSphgellanicum_3_FD_187693 | JGI IMG/M metagenome (GOLD analysis project Ga0209611, IMG submission 187693) | Host-associated microbial communities from peat moss isolated from Minnesota, USA - S1T2_Fc - Sphagnum magellanicum MG (SPAdes) (version 2) | ecosystem: Host-associated > Plants > Peat...
GTTGAGTTGCAACGTTGCGAGCCCATTCGAGTCGGGTGTTAGGACACCGCTAACCAGATTCGAAACGAGCCCGAGAATCGTCGGCGTGAGCCCGCCCGTCCCCGTGACGGTGAGCGGAAACTTTCCGGGATCGAGGATACCGATATTCACGCCACCTCCGGTAGCAACGTTCACGCCGCTCGGCCCCGCAACGATCGTAGCCGCAGGCGTGCTCGTTGGAGTCGGCGTTGGCGTTGACTGCGGTGGCGCGCTACTCGTCGGCGATGCGGACGCACCGCCCGATGGAGACGCGGACGCTCCCGGCGCTGCGGATGCGCCGCCCGATGGAGACGCGGACGCTCCCGGCGCAGCGGATGCGCCGCCGGATGGAGATGCAGACGCGCCGGGCGCTGCGGATGCGCCAGCCGATGGAGACGAAGACGCTCCCGGTGCGGCGGATGCTCCGCCGGATGGTGATGCCGACGCACCTGGCGCCGCAGATGCGCCGCCCGATGGTGATGCGGAGGCGTGCGGCGATGCCGACGCGCTTGCAGATGGTGATGCGGATGCACGCGGCGACGCCGATGCGCCGGCTGAGGGATGACTCGTCGGCGATGGTGCTTGGTACGGTTCGATCTGGCCGGGAAGTGATGGTGTGCTGCCGCCACCGCCGCAACCGGTCGCGATGAAAGCGACGGCTGCGGTGAGTGCGATTCGCGCAGACGCACGCTTGAGATGATTCGTTATCATGGTCGTCTCCCGAACTGAGCGACGTCTAAAACGCAATTCCGCATAGGCGCGCTCTGCGATTTATGCTCGGGAAAACGGCCGACTTAAGTCGTAAGATTTGTAATTTCGTAGCGTGTGGTTGCTATCACGCAATTACTATTGCGACGAACAATTGCAAGACGAGTGCGCCGCGTTACTAAATTTTCGCCGACGCGATATCAATAAAAAAACGCCGTAAAACACTCACAAATTAGAGTGCCTTACGACGTAATATTTGCTATAGTTTAGTGATAATGTATCGACGGCAACCGACGCTCGTTAGAGCGGGATGCTGACGAACACGTTCGCACCGTTGCGCGGCTGGTAATAACCCCAGCGGCCGTTGTAGTTGTGGAGGCGATGTCCGCGATACATCTGGCCTTCGCGATAGCGTGCGTGGCTCATGTGCCCGCGAGCCGTCGGGCGCCCGTGGTTGTGATTGTCGGCGAACGCGGCGGAACTCGTAGCGAGCGTGCCGAGTGCGAGTAGTGTTGCGAGATAGTATTTCATAACGATTCGATATTTCCCAAAGCCCGTTATCTCGAAACGAAATTCGCTTTTCTGGGCGTTTCCAAGTCCTATCCCAAACGCTCGGCGACGAGAGCGTACAGCGGATCGCCGCGTCCCACGTGTGCGTACGCGCGAACGTCGCTCCAACCCGCCTCGCGCAGATACCCTTCGACGAGTCGCACGTGGCCGTCATCGTTCGTCGCCTGCCAGATCGCGACGGCTTTGGTTGGAAAGCAGCGATTCGAAAACGTCACGATCGTACGTCCGCCCGCGCGGACGACGCGCGCGAGTTCCCGCATCACCTCGATCGGGCGCGTGAGGTATTGAACCGAGACGCAGATGAGCGCGACGTCGAATGCCGCATCGTCGAACGGAAGCTTTGGATCGGCGTTGAGGTCGTGAACGATGCGTCGATCTAAACGCGAATTGCGCCCGAGTTCGGTCGCGTTCATTCCAAGACCGGTCACCGACGCATAGGGAACGTCCGGCGGCAGATGACTCACCCAGCTACTCATGAGGTCGAGAACGCGCGACTCAGGTGGAATCCAGGTACGATAGACGTTCTCGACGGCCGCGACGGCACGTGCGTCGATATGCTCGACCAGCCGCGCGTCTCGGTAGAAGAGATCGTCCGGGTTCTCGTCGACCCGGGCAAAGAAGCGGCGATCGTTCACACACGCATAGACGACCGAAGATTCGCCGGGGTGTCGGCGAAGCGTCGGGAGATGGGGTTGGAGATCGTCGACGGCTACCTTCTCGGCGAGGCCGTCTCCAAGCCGGACGTGGTGGCGGCGCTCCTTGCGGATCGGGACGACGCGCCCGCCGCGGCGCCGTTTTATCGGGCGCTCGAGGCGGTCGGTGCGCGTGCGGCCGACGAGGCGTTTCTCGCGCTACGGCTGGTTCTCGCGGGCCGCACGGCGGACGATGCGGCCGTCAAGCGTCTTCGGGCGCTCGCGAGCGTCGCGCGCGCGGCGCGAACCGGCGATGCCGCCGGCCTTGCAGCGCTCCGCAAACGCGAGCGCGAGCAACTGGTCGGCCTCCCGGACGTGGATGGTCCGGCGCTCGCGGAGGCCGCGAAAGCGGCGTACCACCGCGAACTCGAGCCGAGTGGGGACGCGTGAGACGGAACGCCTGCTTCGCTTTTCTACGTTAGAAAGAGGACATGCCTCGGTACCTGGTCGTTCTCGCCTTCGTCGCGTCCTTTGCCGGGGCGTCGCTCGTCGCGTCCGCGGCGGACCCGCCGCCCGCAGCCGGGGATTCGGACGCCGCGATCGATCGTGGACAAGTGCGCGCGAAGAACGCCGGGACGATCGAGGGCGACGTGGTTGCGGTCGACTACCGCACGGGAACGATCGCGGTGCGATCGCATGCGCGGCGCATCGAAATCGTGGTGCTACCGAGCACGAATATAGTTGGGAGCGACAAGTTCCATACGATCGCCGACATTCAAAAGGGTTCCCACGTGGTGGTGATCCTCAGCCAGCGCGCCGGAACGTACAGCGCACAGATCATCCACTTGCGCTGAGCGCGGCGCTTATGGTGGGTGCCTAACGTGGCGCGCATTCGTGTCGAAGGCATCGAAAAGCGTTTCGTAGCGAACGGCAAATCGATCGAGGCGCTCTGCGGCCTCTCGCTCGACGTCGAGGACGGAACGTGTGTCGCGGTTCTCGGCCCGTCCGGATGCGGCAAGACGACGTTGCTGCGCGCGATCGCGGGGCTCGAGCGGCCCGATGCCGGCCGCGTCTCGTTCGACGGCCTCGACGTCACGAACGAATCCGCCGAACGGCGCGGCGTCGGCATGGTCTTTCAGAACGACGCGCTCTTTCCGCACCTCAGCACGTACGAGAACGTGGCCTACGGCCTCGCTCGTCTCGAACGCGGCGAACGCGATGCGCGGGTGCGCGATGCGGCGCGACGGATGCGCGTTACCGAGCTCCTCGATCGCTCCGCACGCGCGCTCTCGGGCGGCGAGCGGCAGCGGGTGGCTATGGCGCGCGCCCTCGCGCCTGCGCCGCAGGTCGTGTTGCTCGACGAGCCGCTCTCGCGCCTCGATGCGCCGCTGCGGAGCGCTCTTCGCGTGGAACTGAAGCTCGCGCTGCGCGAGACACGCGCAACGTCGATCTTCGTGACGCACGATCAATCCGAAGCGATGGCAATGGCCGACCGCATCGCCGTCGTGCGTGCGGGACGCGTCGAACAGATCGGCGCGCCGCGCGAGTTGTACGACACGCCTGCGACCCAATTCGTCGCCGGCTTCGTGGGGTCGCCCGCCATGTCGTTCGTCGCCGCAGACGCGCTGCCGTTGCGCTCGGACATCCCGGGAGCGGTGACGTTCGGATTTCGTCCAGATGCCGTGCGACTCACGGATGCGGGTGACGTTGCGGGTGTCGTTCGTGCCGTCGAGGATTTTGGGGCGGCTGCGTACGCGTACGTCGAAACGCCGCACGGGACGATCGTCGCGCGTGCGCCTGCGGATATTCCGTTGCTCGATACGCGCGTCGGACTTGCGTTCGATCGCGCGGCCGCGCATCCGTTCGATGCCGGGGGCCTTCGGATTGTGGAATACGCGCGTGTCTGAGGTGGAGCGTCTTGCCGGGAGCGTGATCGTTACCGGCGTACCTGCGGCCCAGTCCGATGCGGAGACGCTCGCCGCGCTGCGCGCGCTCGGCCCCGGTGGTATCGTGCTCTTCGATCGTAACGTTTCCACGCTCGAGGCGACACGCACGTTCGTGGATGACGTGCGCAGCGTGGTCGGCGGCGACGCATCCGCTCTCGTTTGCGTCGATCAAGAAGGCGGTCGCGTCGCGCGCCTGCGCTTCCGTGAGTTCGGCATACCCGCGATGATGGCGCTCGGCGCATCCGACGACGTGGAACTTGCGGAGCGTTGCGGTGCCGCGCTCGCGGCAGACGTGCGGGGCGTCGGCGCGAACGTAAATTTCGCACCGGTGCTCGATCTCGCGCTCGAGCCGCGCAGCACGGCCATCGGAACGCGTTCGCTCGGCGACGATCCCGAACGTGTCGCACGCCTCGGAGCCGCGCTCGTTCGCGGTATGCAGCGTGGCGGTGTGGCAGCCACGGCGAAGCACTTTCCCGGTCACGGCGCGACCGCGCACGACTCGCATCGCGAACTGCCGACGATCGACGCGACGGCGGACGTCTTGCGTGCGCGCGAACTGCGTCCGTTCGTGCGCGCGATCGAAGCGGGCGTGCGTGCGGTCATGACGGCGCATATCGTCGTCGCCGGCCTCGATGATGCGCTGCCTGCGACGCTCTCCGAGCGCGTGCTCACGCAACTCTTGCGCGAGGAACTGCGCTTCGAGGGCGTGTGCTTCACCGACTGTTTGCAGATGGAAGCGATCGGGGGCGGCGTCGGGAGCGTACGTGGGGGCGTTGCCGCGCTCGCCGCGGGCGCGGACGCGTTGCTCGTCAGTCACGATCTTTCCGTCGCGCGCGCGTTGCGCGACGAGATCGTGCGCGCGGTAACGGCCGGAGAGATCCCGTTCGCGCGTCTCGAGCAAGCCGCGTGGAGAATGCAAACGTTACGTGCGACGCTCGCGCGCGAAGCCCACGTATCCTCCGGTAGTGAATCGTCGGACGATGAGACCCCACTCGAGATCGCGCGTGCGGCGATCGCACTCGTGCGGGGTAATCCCATTCTCGATCCCGCGCGCCCGGTGACCGTCGTATCATTTGAAGGCGATGCGTCCGACGGAATTGCGGCAACGCGGGCCGAGCGCCCGTCGCTCAGCGCGGCCCTCCGTCGGCGGCGCTATCGCAGCGAAGTGATGCGCGTTCCCTTCGAGCCCGATGGCGACGCACTCGGACTTCTCGTCGAGGTGCTCCGCGCGCAAGGCGATCGCGCGCTCGTGATCGTGGCGCGGCGCGCGCACCTTTACGAGCGCCAGCGTCTCGCAATCGACGCGCTCGTCGACCTCGCGCGGCACGCGATCGTCGTCTCGGCGCTCGAGCCCTTCGACATTCCCGCGCTCGAGTCGGCATCGACGTTGCTCTGTACGTTCGGCGATGGCGAAGCGAACATCGATGCGCTCGCGGACGTGCTTTCGGGCGAGCGGCTCGCACGCGGCTCGTTCCCCGTGTCGATCGCGAGCGATCCGTCGCGACGGTTGCTGACGGAAGCGGAGATCGATGCGCGCCTTCCGGGCCGTGGAAAAGCACGCTCGCTCGATGCGCCGGGCGACGATGCCGAAGCGGGCGGAGCGTAGCGTCGCGCGCATGAACGCGGATACGATCGTGCGTGGCGGGGTCGGCTCGCGGTATACGGGCGCGGTGTTACGCGTCGAACGCCATGGTACGCCCGTGTTCGAGCGCGCGTACGGCGCGGTCGATGCGGAGGGCGGCGCGCCCGTCGACGTGACCACGCGTTTCGATCTCGCGTCGCTCACGAAAGTGTTCGTTGCGGCGCTGGCGCTGGCGGGCGTAAGCGCGGGCCTCTTCGCGCTCGACGAATCCGCGTCGCGCATTCTAACGGAGTGGCGCGGAACGGCGCACGAACCGATCACGCCGCGCATGCTGCTCGCGCACACGGCGGGCTTGCAGTCGGGGGCGGACTACCGAACGCTCTTCGGCGAGAACGTGGAACGCTTCGCGCTCGCGCGCGACCTCGTCGCGGCCCCCGGCGAGCGCGTCGTGTATAGCGACCTCGGCTTCATTTCGCTCGGCGTGCTGCTCGCGCGCGCCTACGGATCCTCGCTTGCGTTCGCGTTCGACGAACTCGCCGAGCGCGTGGGTTGGAACGAGACCGCGTTCGTAACGCGGCCGTTCGAATGCGAGCGCTTTCCGGCAACCGAATGCGATGTGTGGCGCGGTCGCGTCCGTGGCGTCGTTCACGATGAGAAAGCTTACCTGATGAACGGCGTTGCGGGTCATGCGGGTCTCTTCGGAACCGCGCGCGACGTGGCGCTGCTCGCCGACGCGTTTCTCGCCGTCGCGAACGGCCGCGCATCGCGAGCGGATACCTCGGCGTTCGACCCGTCGCTCGCGAGCGAAGCGCTCCGCGAACACGGAAGCGATCCCGTCTTGCGGCGCGGGCTCGGGTGGGCGCTAAAGACGAGTGACGAGAATTCGTGCGGTGCGCTGATGGACCGCTCCACGTTCGGACATACGGGATTCACGGGAACCTGCGTGTGGGCGGACCCCACGCGCGATCTTTCGATCGTGCTGCTCACGAACGCCGTATACTACGGTCGCCGCGACTTGCGCGATCTCCGCGCGGCCGTGTGCGATGCGTGCGTCGAGGCGTTCGGCTGATGCGCGCGATCGGACTGATGTCGGGCACGTCGCTCGACGGGATCGATGCGGCTCTCATCGAGATCGAACCGTCTGGCGATGGGTACGCGCTCGACGTCGTGCGGTTCGAGACCGTGCCGTTCGAGCGCGCGACGCGCGATGCGTTACTCGCCGCGCTTCCTCCGAACGGCGCGACACCTGCGGTCGCCGCGCATCTCGATCGCGAGCTCGGCCGCCTCTTCGCCGCCGCTGCCCGCTCCGTCGCAGCCGGAGAACCGGTCGATTTCGTTGCGAGTCACGGTCTCACGCTCTATCACGATGGCGCGGCCCGCGAAACGACGCAGATCGGGGATCCGTATCTGATTCGCGACGCGCTCGATGCGACCGTGACGTTCGATTTTCGGCGAGCCGACTGCGCGGCCGGCGGCAACGGCGCCCCGCTCGTTCCCTATGTCGACGCGCTTCTGTTTTCTTCGGACGCGGACGATGTCGTCGCGCTAAATCTCGGCGGCATCGCCAACGTGACCGTGCTCCCGCGCGGTGCGGATGCGAGCGAGGCGAGCGCGTGGGATACGGGGCCTGGCAACATGCTGATCGATGCGTTCGTTCGCGAGCGCACGGACGGCGCGCAGACGTTCGACCGCGACGGTGCGCTCGCAGCCAAGGGGACGGTCGACACGCGCGTCGTCGCGGAATTGTGCGCGCGCGAGATGCTCTTCCTCGTGCTGCCGCCACCGAAGTCGACGGGTCGCGAACGCTTCGGCGCGCAGCTGCTCGCGGATCAGGCCGACCTCTTCGCGCGACTCTCGCTCGAAGACGGATGCGCGACGCTGTGCGCGTTCACCGTTGCGACGCTCTGCGATAGTTTGGCGCTGTACGGTCCGCCCGCACCCCGCGTGATCGCGAGCGGCGGCGGCACGCGAAACCCTACGTTGATGCGGCTCTTGGGCGAGCGACTGCGAACGGCGGGCGCCTCGCTCGTGCGTTCCGACGATCTCGGCCTCGATCCGGATGCGAAGGAAGCCGTCGCCTTCGCCGTGCTCGGGTACGAGACGCTGCGGGGCCGCCCCGCGAACCTTCCGCGCGCGACCGGAGCGAAGCGCCCTACCGTCCTCGGCGCGATCGTTCCCTATCACCTCGACGTCCTTCTCGCGAAGATGCACGCGGAGTGCGCGTCGAACGGCCCGGCATGACCGATCCCATTTCCGTCGGCGTCGATGCCGGCGGCACGTCTACCGCGGCCGCTTGGTCGCGCGGTGGGAACTTCGAGGCGATCGGACGCGGTGCTCCGGCGAATCCGAGTTCGAAGGGAACGTTACACGCGGCAAATGCGATTGCGGACACCGTGCGTGGCCTCGTCGGCGACCTCGACCCCGCGGTGCTGTACGTGGGCGCGGCGGGCGCGGGTCGCTCGCAGACGCGGGAGGGTCTCATCGACGCCCTGCATGCGGCGTTTCCGGGTACCGAGTCGGTCGTCGTGGAGGACGATACGCGCGTCGCACTGCGTGCGACGGTGCCCGAAGGACCCGGGATCGTGTTGATCGCGGGCACGGGAAGCGTCGCCTATGCGGAGGACGGTGACAAGCGCATCCGCGTCGGCGGCGCGGGTTATCTTCTCGGCGACGAAGGCTCCGCGTTCGCAATCGGATTCGCTGCCGTGCGCGCGCTCGCGCGCGTCTACGACGGCCGCGGCCGCGAAGACGAGACGACGGCGCTCGCGGCGCGCGCGCTCGGTGCCACGGACCGCGAGTCGTTGCTCGGCGCGATCTACGATGCGCCGCTCGACGTCGCCAAGATCGCGGGCCTCGCGCCGAGCATTCTCGCGTTTGCCGGTAAGGGAAACCGCGTTAGCACGAAGATCGTGCAAGGCGCCGCGCAAGAACTCTCGGATCTCGTGAAAGCGGCGGCGAACGCCGCCGGGCTCATGGATGCGTCGCCCACGATCGTGTTCGCGGGAGGCCTGCTGCGGGAGAACTCGTTGCTCTCGTTCTTGCTCGAGACGCGCGTGACGAACGACGTGCCGGGATGTGCGATCGAACGGCAGCGCGAGGAGCCCGTGCTCGCAGCGCTGCGCTTCGCAGAGAAACTCGCATCGTGAACGATGCGTTGCCCGTTACGGAGTCGGTGAACGAAGCGACGCACGGGCTCGACACGCTCGCGACGGACGCGCTCGTCGCCTTGCTCGCGCGCGAGCAGGCGATCGCGGCGGACGTGGTCGCGCGCGCGACGCCGAGCATCGCGCTCGCGGTCGATGCGATCGTTGAACGGTTGCGCGCGGGCGGGACGCTGCACTACGTCGGGGCCGGCACGTCGGGTCGCCTCGCGATGCTGGATGCCGCCGAGTGTCCGCCGACGTTCGGCACGCCGCCGTCGCTCGTGGTGGCGCACGTCGCGGGCGGAGAACCCGCGCTCGTGCGCGCGGTCGAGGGCGCGGAGGACGATGCCGAAGCCGCGATCGTCGAGATGCGCGCCACCGTGCGCGCTGCGGACGCGGTTGTCGGTATCTCGGCAAGCGGAGGTGCACCGTTCGTGGTTGCCGCGCTTCGTGAGGCGCGCTTGATCGGCGCGCACGCGATCGCGCTCACGAGCGTTGCCGCGTCCGCGCTCGCGCGGGCGGCCGACCTCTCGATCGTCGTCGAGACCGGCCCCGAGGCGCTCGCCGGGTCCACGCGTCTCAAAGCCGGAACGGCGCAGAAGCTCGTGCTCAATGCGATTTCGACGGCAACGATGGTGCGCATGGGGCGCGTCTACGACAACCTCATGGTCGACGTCGTCGCGACGAACGCGAAGCTGCAGGCGCGCGCGATACGCCTCGTCTCCTCGGTGGCCGAGGTCGACGCCGCGCGAGCGCGGGCGTTGCTCGCGGATGCCGACGGAAACGTGAAGGTCGCGATCGCGATGCATCGTCGCAGCGTCGATGCGGCCGAGGCGCGCACGCTCCTCGAGGCGTCCGGCGGATTCTTACGGCCCGTCATCAAAGCTGAGGCTCGATGATACGCAAGCTGCTCGTCGCGAACCGCGGCGAGATCGCGATCCGCGTGATGCGCGCGGCGACGGAACTCGGCATTCCAACGGTCGCGATCTATTCGCTCGAGGATCGCTTCGCGCTCCACCGCTTCAAAGCCGACGAGAGCTACCTCGTGGGTGCGGGGCGTTCGCCCGTACAAGCGTACCTCGATATCGACGACATCGTGCGCGTCGCGCTCGAAGCAAAAGTCGACGGCATCCATCCGGGCTACGGATTTCTCTCCGAGAATCCGGACTTCGCCGAAGCGGTTCGCGATGCGGGCATTGCGTTCGTCGGGCCGTCCGCCACGACGATGCGACGCTTCGGCAACAAAGTATCCGCGCGCGAACTCGCAACGGCGTCCGGGGTTCCCGTGATGCCCGCGAGCGGCGTGCTGCCGCCCGATGCGCGCGAGGCGGCCACGCTTGCAGAAGCGGTTGGCTTTCCGGTGATGCTCAAGGCGAGCTGGGGCGGTGGCGGTCGCGGCATGCGCGTGGTGCGAAGCGCGGCGGCACTCGAGGAATCGATCGATCAGGCGCGTCAGGAAGCTGCCGCGGCATTCGGACACGACGAGCTCTACGTCGAGAAGTACGTGGAGCACGCGCGGCACGTCGAAGTGCAAATTCTCGGCGACTCGCACGGCAACGTCGTGCAACTCGGCGAGCGCGACTGTACGGTGCAACGTCGCCATCAGAAGGTCGTCGAAGAAGCGCCCGCGCGCAATCTCGCGGAAAGCGTGCGCACCGGACTCTACGACGCAGCGCTGAAACTCGCGCGCGCGGTCGGGTACGATAACGCGGGGACCGTCGAGTTTCTCGTCGATCGCGAGACCGATGCGTATTACTTCATCGAGGTCAACCCGCGCATCCAGGTCGAGCATACGGTCACCGAGCTCGTGACGGGCATCGATCTCGTGAAGGCGCAGATTCGGATCGCGGAAGGCTTCGCGATCGGTTCCGAGGAGACGGGCGTCCCGCCACAAGAGCGCATCGTCTTACGGGGCCATGCGATGCAATGCCGCGTCACGACCGAAGATCCGCAGAACAATTTCACGCCGACCTACGGCCAGATCACGGCGTACCGTCCCGCGACGGGCTTCGGCGTGCGGCTCGACGGCGGTACGGCGTACGCCGGCGCCGTCGTCACGCCGTTCTACGATTCGCTCCTCGAGAAGGTCACGGTCTGGGCGCCGACCTTCGACGAGACGCGCAAGCGCATGCTGCGCGCGCTCCGCGAGTTTCGCATCCGCGGCGTCACGACGAACGTACCGTTCCTCGACGCGCTGCTCGAACATCCGCAGTTCGTCGACGGCACCGTGACGACGCGGTTCCTCGATGAAAACGCGTCGATCATCGACATGCGTCGCTATCGCGACCGCGCCACGCGCGTGCTGCAGTTCATCGGCGATACGATCGTCAACGGCAATCCCGAAGTGCGGGGCCGCACGCCGGCCGAAGCTCGCGTGGAGCCGGTGGTCCCGGCGCCGTGGAACACGCCGCTCGCGAAGGGAACGCGCGACCGACTCGTGGAGCTCGGGCCGCGTGCGTTCGCGGCGTGGATGCTCGAGCAGAAACAGGTGCTCGTTACCGATACGACGTTCCGCGACGCACATCAATCGCTGCTCGCGACGCGCGTCCGCACGCGCGACATGGTGCGCATCGCACCGGTATACGCCGAGCGGCTTCCGAATCTATTCTCGCTCGAGTGTTGGGGCGGCGCCACGTTCGACGTCGCGATGCGTTTTCTCAAAGAGGATCCGTGGTGGCGGCTGCTCGCGATCCGCGATGCGGTTCCGAACATCATGTTGCAGATGTTGCTGCGCGGAGCGAACGCCGTCGGCTACACGAGTTATCCCGATAACGTCGTGCGGTACTACATCGCGCAAGCGGCCGAATCCGGCGTCGACGTATTTCGGATCTTCGACTCGCTCAACTGGGTCGAGAACATGCGCGTCTCGATCGATGCGGTGCTCGAAAGCGGAAAGCTGTGCGAAGCCGCGATGTGCTACACGGGCGACATCCTCGATCCGGCGCGCAGCAAATACGATCTGGCCTATTACGTCGCGCTCGCAAAAGAACTCGAGAAGACGGGCGCCCACGTGCTCGGCATCAAGGACATGGCGGGCCTGCTCAAGCCGGAGGCGGCGCGCCGGCTGATACGCGCGCTCAAGGACGAGATCGCGATCCCGATTCACTTTCACACGCACGACACGAGCGGCAACAGCGGCGCGAGCGTTCTCGCGGCGATCGAGGTCGGCGTCGATGCGGTCGATGCGGCGATCGATTCGATGAGCGGCCTCACCTCGCAGCCGAACCTCGGAACGATCGCGGCGGCGCTCCGAAACACGCCACGCGACACGGGGCTCGATCCCGAAGCGATCAAAGAGATCTCGACGTATTTCGAGGGCGTCCGTCGCTTTTATCGCCCGTTCGAGAGCGAGATGCGCTCCGGATCTTCGGACGTGTACGACCACGAGATGCCGGGCGGCCAGTACACGAATTTGCGCGAGCAAGCGCAGGGCATGGGGCTCGGCGACCGCTGGCCGCAGATCACGAAGACGTACGCCGCGGTCAATCGCATGTTCGGCGACATCGTCAAGGTAACGCCGACCTCGAAGGTCGTCGGCGACATGGCGATCTTCATGGTCTCGAGCAACCTCACGGAAGCGCAAGTGGAAGACCCCGCGTACGAGATCGCGTTTCCACAATCGGTGATCGAGTTTTTTCACGGCGACCTCGGTCAGCCGCCCGGCGGTTTCCCGAAAGTGCTGCAAGCGAAGGTGCTCAAAGGCGAGCCGCCGCTCACGGAGCGTCCCGGCGCGACGTTACCGGCGGCCGATCTCGATGCGGTGCGCGCGGAGGCGAAGGAACTCGTCGGACGCGATCTTCTCGATCGCGAGCTCGCGTCGTATCTCATGTATCCGAAGGTCTTCGTCGAGTACGCGGCCCATCGCGCGCAGTTCGGCAACGTCGACAACCTCGAAACGCCCGTGTTTTTCTATGGGATGGACGTGGGTCAAGAGGTCGCGATCGAACTCGAGCGCGGTAAGACGCTCTACGTTCGCTATGCGGCGCTCGGCGAACCCGACGATTCCGGCAATCGCATCGTGTACTTCGAGCTCAACGGTCAACCGCGTACGGTCGCGGTGCTCGATCGACATCTTACCGGCGTCAAGGCGCCGCCTCGCAAGGCGGAAACGGGCAATATCAAGCACGTCGGCGCACCGATGCCCGGACAGATCGTGAAGGTCAACGTGACCGAGGGAACCGCGGTTCGCAAGGGCGATGCCTTGCTTACGATCGAGGCGATGAAGATGCAGACCGTCGTTCACGCGGCGGGCGACGGAACGGTGAAATCGATCCTCGCGCCGAGCGGTGCGCGCATCGGAGCGGGCGACTTGCTCGTCGAATTGGAATAGCGCGGCCGATCGTTTCGAAAGCGATCGCAGTGCTCGTCGCGTGCGCGTGCGTCGCGTTCGCGCCGACCGGTAGCACGGCGTCCGATACGACGATAAACGGTACGTCGATAGCGTTCGTTCCGCTCGACGATCGTCCGGTCACCTATCAGCTTCCCATCATGCTCGGCCAGATCGCGGGCCAAGACGTTCGAACGCCGCCACGCGCGGCCATCGGGAACTATCTGCAGCCCGGCGATCCCGCTGCGATTTTGCGTTGGTTGAACGACGAGGGCGTGCGAGGAGCGAGCGCGCTCGTTGCGTCGAGCGATATGATCGCGTACGGCGGGCTCGTTGCCGCGCGCATCCCGGGCGTTCCCGTCTCCGATGCGTTCCAACGTCTGAGCGACCTTGCGGATCTCAAACGCACGTACGATATTCCGTACGTCGGTGTCTTCGGGACGATCATGCGGCTCGCACCGACGGGCGTCCCACGGCTCGGGCTCGCGACCACCTACTATGCTGCGGGGCAGACGGTTGACGATTTGCAAGCGTACGCGAATCTGCCCGATCCACCGGTCACCGACGCGGACAAACGGAAGGCCGCGCATCTGATCGCCGCGATCGGAGAGCCGACCCTCGATGCGTACCTTCGCACGCGGGCCCGCAACCTCGACGTCGATCAGTGGGCGCTTCAGATGGCGGCCGAAGGCGGCTACGACCGCATCGTGATCGGTCAGGACGACGCGGGCCCGCAGGGCTTGCATCTCAAGGACGTCGCCGCGCTGGAGCGAACCGCGCGGCGATTCTTTCTCGGCACGCGCGCGTCGATCGAACCCGGCGCCGACGAGCTCGGCATGGTGATGCTCGCGCGCGTCTTCGCGCAGAACGCCGGGTGGCATCCGACCGTTCGCATCGTGTACTCGCGGGCCGATGGTGGCGCCACCGTCGATCATCTCGAATACGTGCCGATCGATGAGACGATCGGTCGCATCGTCACGGGCTGCGGCGCGACACGCGTCTCGGATGGCGGCGACATCGCGCTCTACGTGCGCGTCGCAGAGACCTCGGATGCCGACGAAGCGGCGTTCGAGGATCGGATCGTGGCCGACGTTACAGCCGGGCGGAGCGTCGCCGTGGCGGACCTCACGTTCTTGCACGCGGGCCCAGGCCCCGAACAGCGCGAGCTGACGGAAGCATTGATACAGCGCGGCGTCGCCGGAAAGATCGATGCGTTTGCATCCTGGAATACGGATGCGAATACGGTCGGCACCGCGCTGCCGGAAGCGATCGCCGCGGGTGCGGGTCGAAGGACCGGAACCTACGATCGGCGCGCACACGTACAATTTTTGCTCGACCGGTACATCGACGACTACGCGTTCCACCAGTTCGTGCGCCCGCAACTCAACGCGGAGCTGCGCGAGCGCGGCATCGATACGACGCTGCTGTTACCCGCGGAAGCCTCAGGCGCGAGTCACGATAATCGTGCGGCACTGTGGCCGTACGCCTTGCGATTGCTGAACGACGTGTTTCCCGCCTATCGCGACGCCGGCCTGACGATCACGCTCCCGTGGAACCGCACGTTCGAAACGCAGATCGACGTGCGCATGAACCCCGCGACGCCGTGATTAGCAGTCCTCCGGCTTCGTCGCCGGATGCGGCAAAGGGTTCGGATCGGCGCGAAGGCAGCGAACGAACTCTTCGAGATACGGCGCCACCACGAAAGCACCGATGCCGGTGACGATTCCCGCGATATAGCGCGCGGTGAGCGGCGTTTTCTTCGCCTCGATGCGCCAGCGCGCCGGCTCGTCGCCCCGGCCGAAGATCGCTGCAAATTGTTTGGGGCGCAGACAGATCATCACGGAGGCCGCCATCAGCGGCAGAATTTCGAGGTAGCTGTGCGTGTGTTGCTCGAGCGCGGTAATGTGCCGCAACCCCTTCGCATAGCGCACGTCCCAGTACGAGATGCCTTCGTGCGCGATGAATCCGCCCATCATTGCGGTTAGGACGAGAGCATTCACGTCCGCAAGGAGCGCGAGCGTGAGCGGCCCTCCCACGACGGTCATCATTGCGAGGTGGGTGAGCGATTCGTGCGTACCCGCGTTGTGTTCGATGTCCGACTTTTTGTGCCACCACCAATCGGCGACCGACGGCGCGAACCAGAGCGGCAACATGAAGTAGAGAAAGTAGCGGTGCAGCGCGAGTTCTTCGTCGCTCGTCTCGTGATCGGCGCCGGCGAGCCGTTCCGCCGATTCGCCGAGTGCAGCCGGTTCGGGATGGAGTGCCGCGTCCTGCATCGTTGGTACCCTCTCTAGCGAGCGTACGAGAGATATACCGCAATCGACGCCGCGAGCCACGCCGTCCCGAAGAGCAAGCCACCGAGCACGTCGGTGAGGTAGTGCGCGCCGAGCGCGAGCCGCGACCATGGGATGCCGATCGCGCAGATCGCGAGCAAGATCGATGCGAGGATCTGGATGGGAGCCGGAATGCGCGAAAGCCAGACGAGAACGATGAGTCCGAGGAAAAACGTGATTGCCGTGCCCGAGTGTCCGCTCGGATACGACATATCGATCTCGTGGCGTAGCAGCCAGTCGTCGGGGCGCGTGCGATGGAAAAGCGGCTTCACCGCAATGATCGCGCCCTGCGAGAGTGCGTGCGATGCGACGAATGCGATGGGAAGCCACCCGTAATTGCTGCGGGTGAGAAGAAGCGCGATCACCGAAATGCTGAGGATTGTGAGCGCCGGCCAATAGCCGAGACTCGTGAAGAATGCGGCAACCGGCGTCGCCGTGCCGCGCAAGGTAACGGCCACGGTATCAATGCGCGTTGGCGGTCGCGACGACACGTAGGCTCCGAGAACACCGAAGAGCACGAATGCGACGACGGCGTAGGATGCGAGCGCGATCTGCGTTTCAGCCCTGCTCACGAAGAAATTCTTCGGAAACGAAGATGCGGAGCGCGCGTGGCTCGATGCGAAACCGCGCCGGCGTAAAGCCGGCCTTATCGCCGTCGACGCTGATTTGCTGACGTGGGCTCGTCTTGATTGAAATCTTTTCGGTCTCGATTGCGAACGCGTCGGGAAGCCGCGTCTGTTGTCCCAGCGCCATTGCGGCGTACGTCTTCGCAACGTCGAGCGGCGTGACTCCGGTATCCATGAAGACGGAGAGCTTGCCGTCGACGACCGATGCGTTCGGTGTAATCGGCTGATGGCCGAAGTAACGGCCGCTCGCGACGACGATCTGCTGCGCGCGCGTTCGGTAGCGATGATGCCCCCAGCGCATCCTGACGGCGAACGGTCGATGCCGCAAGAGCGGCTGCACGCCCGCGATCGCATAGGCGAGCGGCCCGAACCGCGACTTGAGATCGTTCGGCGTCTCGTGAGCGATCTCGGCAGCGAGCCCCACGGTCGCGAAGTTCGCGAAATAGGTATCGTTCACGCGACCGAGATCGACCCGCGCTTCGTGACCGCCCGCGATGATGCCGATGGCGGCCTCGAGGTCGTGCGGGATCTGCATGGTCTGCGCGAAGCTGTTCCCGGTTCCGAGCGGCAGTAACCCAAGGATCGAGTCGGAGTGCGCGAGATACTTCATGGCCGCCGCCATCGTCCCATCGCCCCCGCCGACGATCACACGCTTCGCGCCGCCTCTCACCGCCCGCTTCACGCGCTTACAGAGCCGCGCGTGATCGTTCGCGATGATGAGATCTTCGTACGCAACGCCGTACCGCTCGAAGAGCCCCGGAAGCCGATCGATGGCCGATCGCGAGCCGCTCGAGTGCAGGTTAATAACGACGACGGTATCGCCCATGATTGCTAGAGTATGCCCGGATTACCGGAAAGGCAAGCTGCCGTCCGCGCTGGGCCTTCGCGACATCCTTCTTATTTAACGGTAAACGAACCGACTCCAAGCGTCGCTGCCTGGTTAATACCGCATCCAACCTCTCGTACGTCGGCCGTTGCGGTATAGGTGGTTCCCGCCGTCAGGGGTGGTAGTGACAGCGCAAAATCGAGACTCCCGGGATTGATCGGTGTCGCGGCCGGACTGGGTAGCGGCGAGGGCAGCGTTGTAGGGTAGACCGCGATGGGCGCGGCGGATCCGGCCCGCAGAATAACTGGTACGCTCGCTGAGGAACTGTAAACGAGTAACCCCACCTTAGGATCGACGTCGGCTGAATTCGATTCCGGATAGATCAACTGAACGTTACCTGGAACGAAAACAACTGCCGCCGAGCAGCCGGAGTGAAGTCCGTTGCAACCGTCCAGTGCGAACAATGCGGAAACGAACATAGCGACCATAAGTTTTCTGCGGCCGTTAGGTATCACTATGCTTTTCCTATGCTTAGGAAACGATATGAAGTTGTAAACGAGCCCGAAGACGTCGTTTCGGCAGACGAACATGGCCCCGACTGGGACGTTCCGTATTGGATCGTGTACGTCGTGCTCGGGGCGAGCGCCGGATACGCGACTGCGTACAGTTTTGCCGATGGCTCATAGCTCGCGGCGGGACTTGGGATCGGCGAAGGCGCCACGGTAAACGCGCCGAGCTGTAGCGTGGCTGCACCACCGCTGCTTGATGAGGGCACGAGCGACGTCGTGACGCCCGGTAGAACCGGCAGGCTCGAGAAAATGAGGGCACTCGCCGTCGTCGGGACATTCGTGGCATCAGGGATCGGGTAGATAAGCGCGGGACCCCGGACTGCGATCGACACGTCCGGACACGGCCCCGCATATTCGTGCCTGGAGCCGCACGCGGGTAGAATCGCAATTACCGGCACGATCAGGTAAAGGAATGCGCGGTATGCGATCGCCCGGAGCTCGACTTTGGACCGAAACCGCCCGCGGTAATAGCTCATATGGGCTACTACTAGCATATTCAGGCTAGGACTGCAAGGGTTTCGAGCTATCGCAGAGCTCTAGTGCCGGTCGTTGCCGCTTGCTCGCGCGAGGAGCGCTGGTCGCGAGTTGACGCCGAACGCTTTGAAAATTGCCTTGATGTGATTGCGTACCGTGAATTCGCTGCGCTGTTGTTCGGCCGCAATCTCTGCCGTGGAGAGACCGCGTAAGAGAAGGTCGTAGACTGCGCGCTGCGCGCTCGTAAGCGATCCGAGCTGTGATGCGATCCCTGCGTCCTCCATGCGAGGTGTAGTCGATGGCGTGGAGGCGCTCGTCGAGAGCCAACTTCGCCCGTATGGCGCGAGCTTCACGGCCGCGCGCTCGCGCCACGAACTGTCGTTCGTGGCCTCAGATAGTGCGAGCGCCGTTCGCCCAGCACGCCAATCGTAGCCGATCGAATCGTAAACGGCGAACGCCTGTCGTAATAAGCGTTGCGCTTCCGAGCGCTCTCCGAGTGCGAGTTGGACGACGCCGAACGCATAGGACTCTTGCGCTCCCACGCGGCGGTCGTCGCGGGATGCGAGCGTTGCGGCGAATCGCGTCCCTGCGTCCTTATAGCGTGCCACGTACGCGAGCGCGAGTGACGCGTCGATCGGTGCATAGATTTCGGCGAGGTCGAGAAGCGAAAAACTCTCCTCGCCATCGAGCGATCGCCAGTTTACGCGTGACGCAAGCTCGTGCGCCTCGGTCAATTCTTGCTCCGCCCAGCGCCGCTCGTTCAGGACCGTCGCAAGATACGCACGATCCGTCGTGGCCGTGACAACCCACGCATCGGTCGGCGCGATCTTTCCGGCCTCTTTGAGAATGCGGAATGCGTTAAAGTAGTCGCCCTCCAGCGCGTGGCGCCACGCGAGCGCGCGTAGCAACGTGAAGCGAAGTCCGGCGAGATCCTGCGTCCACGGGATGCGCGCCGCTTCGCGATGAGCGGCATCGCGGATCGCCGTTCCAGGGAGCTCTCGTGCGAGATACGCAAGTTGGCTCGCAACGATCGCCCACGGCAAGACACCTGGAGCCGACATGTGCGCGAGTGTATCCGTCGCTTCGAGCAAGATCGCGCCTTGTTCGGTGATCTTGCCACGAGCCGCCGAAATCGCGCCGCGTAAGACGTAAGCCTCGAGCTTCGTATCGCCATCCAGTTTTGGAGATACCGCGGCGAGTTCTCGTTCGGCGACATCCAGCTTTCGTGAAATCCAGGCCAGCGCAGCTCGATGGTACTCGATCTCATTCGTGAGTTGCGATTCGCCCCGTGCGAGTATTGCGGCGGACTTCAGCTTTGCAAGGGCGGTCTTCTCGTCACCGAGGCGCCCGTAGCCGACACCAAGGAGCATCTCCACAGCAGCGCTCTGCGCCTTCGCCTTGATGCGCGCGTTCGAGCGGACGAGAAAGGCAACTGCGGCCGCCGGATCCGTCTTGAGGTAGATTCGCGCCCGCAAGATGGCCGCATCGCCGAACTGCGGTGGCGTCAGGCTGTCGAAATCCCGATCGAGGATCGTTGCCGCGTCCGAAAAGCGCGCCTCGCGATACGCCGTCGCTGCCGCCGAAATATCCGTTACGACGGAAGGTTTGGACCGCTGCGCCATTTGCGTTCGATTCAACGGGGTGCGGATAGCCTCCCCCGGCTATGCTTTGTAGCCCATATAAGCCGGGAGTTGCGGACCAGCTGGAGAAGCGCTCGTCGTGCGCCGAGCTCTTTGGATTTTTTGTGTGTGTGCCTCGCTGGCCGTGCTCGCGAGCGGCTGCGGAAATGGCGGAATCGTGCCCGGTTCTGCTGGCCTTCCGAACGGAGGCAGCACCGCGACTCCGTGCGCCAGTCCGCATGCGAGTGCGAGCCCAACGGCGACTCCGAGTGCAACTCCGAGTGCAAGCGCCGCGCCGACGGCCTGCCCCTCGTAGCGTCACAACTGTCCGTCATGTCGGGCTTCGGAGAGACGGGAGCGAATCGGATGACGTATCTCAAGGGGCTTCCGGACCGACTTAGGCTTACGTAACCTCGCGAGCCAACAATCTTCCGACTCGGCGCCTCTGTTGGCAGAGCACACTGCTTTACGGTCGGAGGAGATGGGTGGGCGTAGATAACGTCGGCGAGCTGGTCTCGGGGGCGCGGGATCGGGATCCGGGGAGCCTCGAAGCCCTGCTGGCTGCCGTCTGGGACGACGCCTTCCGTATCGCCCGCGCAATCGTGCTAGACGACTCCGACGCTCAGGATGCGGCGCAGGACGCATGCGCAATCGTCTACGCGACGATCCCCTCGCTTCGTTCAGCGGATGCGTTTCCCGCATGGTTTTACCGGATCGTCGTGCGATGCGCGACGCAACTCGCCAAGCGGCGCGCTCGCGATTCGCCCGGCGTCGAGCACGTCGCAGGCGTGCCCGCAGGGGCCGCCGATCGCATCGACCTACAACGCGCGATCGAAACGCTTCCCCTCGGCATTCGCATCCCGCTGATCCTGCATTATTTTGCGGATCTCAACACGGGCGATATCGCGAACGCGATGCGGATCCCGTCTGGAACAGTCCGATTCCGGATCATGCTTGCGAGGCGCCGGCTCCGACCGTTGCTCGAAATCCGACTCCCAAATCAGAATGTAGAAGAGGTTCCGACTCATGCCGGGTGATGACGCATACGGTCCGCTCGTGACGCGCTACATGCGCGACCGTCCCATTGGGCCTTTTAACTTCCAAGCGATCGAGCGTCGTGCTCGATCGCTAAAGACGGGGCGGCAACCGCTCTCGAAGAGAACGACATTCGCCCTCGGCGCGCTTGCGATCGCCGTTCCCACGATGGCTCTCGGCTTTACGAATCGCACCGCCCTCGAAGCGCAAATCACGGCTCAGCTTTCATCCTGGGATAAAAGGGCCGTGCGCACCACATTCGTATCCGCGCAACGAACGGTGACGCTCGCTACGGCAAAGCAGAGCGCAGACTTTCATTTCCGCCTTCCGATAGATCTGCCGGACAATGCGTACCTGGAACGTATCGAAGAGATTGATCGGAGCTCGTATATCGTTACGTATCGACGTTCCGACGCCGACGCTCTCTATTTTTCGATTTTGAAACGTAAAAGCGGCACGTACTTTGGGACGACGACTGCCGTTTTTGTAACCCGCGGAGGTAAGATCGAACATTCGTATCGGCTACCAACATACGTCTGGAATGTCGGAGACGAGACCGTCATCCTTACGGCTCGCGGGTTGCGAGCGAAAGACGTAGATGGGATGGTCCGCGCTATGGGTGGCACGAAGCCAGCGCCGCTCCCCAAAGATGCGATCGTGCGCTAGCGCGCCGCCGCTTCGGCGCGCTCGCAGAGTTCCGTGAGAACCCCACCGGTGCTCTTCGGATGGAGGAACGCGATCGTGTTGCCGTGGGCACCTTTGCGGGGCTTCTCGTCGATCAGACGTACGCCGTCGGCGCGTAGGCGCGCGAGCTCCGCTTTGATGTCGGCGACGCGGTAGGCGATGTGGTGCATCTTCGTCGGCGCGGTTCCGCGGAACGCCGCGATCGGGGAAGCCTCGTCGAGCGGGCGTAGCAGTTCGATGACCGATTCCCCCGTCTGAATTCCGACGGCCTCAACACCCTGGTCTACGATCGTCTCGCGGTAGAGTTGGGCGAAGCCGAGCGTTTTCGTGTAGAACGCGATCGTGGCTTCGAGGTCGGCAACCACGATTGCGACGTGATCGATCGTCCAGCCGTTGTTCATGCGATGGCCTCCGTCGCGACGTGTTTGCCGAAGGTGGCGCGCAGCACGTCGCAGATCTCGCCGAGCGTCGCTCCCGCGTCGACGGCTTCGAGGAAGTGTGGCATCACGTTCTCGGTGGTCTCCGAGGCACGGCGTACGTCCGCCAAGCGGGCTTCGACGACCGATGCGTCGCGTTCCGCGCGATATGCGGCGACGCGCGCGGTCTGATCGCGCTCGATCGACGGATCGATTTTTTGCAGGTCGATTTGCGGGCCGCCCGCGCTTTCGGCGAACGCGTTGACGCCGACGACGACGGCCTGGCCGCGCTCGATTTCCTGTTGCGCGCGATACGACGACTCGGCGATGCGCGATTGCATCCATCCCGTGCCGATTGCCTCGACGCTTCCGCCGAGGTCGTCGACCTCCGCGATCAACGCGGCGGCACGTTCGGTGAGCTGCGCGGTCAGCGATTCGACGTAGTACGAGCCGGCGAGCGGATCGACAACGTCGGCGACGCCGCTTTCGTACCCGATGATCTGCTGCGTTCGAAGCGCCACGCGCGCGGACTCGGCGGTCGGCAATGCGAGCGCCTCGTCTTTGCCGTTCGTGTGCAGCGACTGCGTGCCGCCGAGGACGGCTGCGAGCGCCTGCAGCGTGACGCGCACGACGTTGTTGTCGGGCTCTTGCGCCGTGAGCGTGGAACCGCCCGTCTGGGTATGGAAGCGCAGCATCTGCGAACGTGGATCCTTCGATCCGAATTCATCGCGGACGATGCGGGCCCACAGGCCGCGTGCCGCGCGAAACTTTGCGATCTCTTCGAAGAAATCGTTGTGAGCGTTCCAAAAGAACGAGATGCGCGGCGCGATCGTATCGATGTCGAGCCCGGCCTCGCGCGCGGCGCGCAAGTATGCCTTCGCGTTCGAAAGCGTGAACGCGATCTCTTCGACGGCCGTCGAGCCCGCTTCGCGGATGTGGTAACCGGAGATCGAGATCGTGTTCCACTGCGGAACGTTCTCGGCGCAGTACGCCATCACGTCGGTCACGAGACGCATCGAAGGTTTCGGCGGATAGATATAGGTGCCGCGCGCGACGTATTCTTTGAGGACGTCGTTTTGAATCGTGCCGCCGAGCTTCTCGAACGGAATTCCACGACGGCGCGCGACGGCCAGGACCATCGCGAGCAAGATCGACGCGGGTGCGTTGATGGTCATCGAAACCGTCACTTCGTCGAGCGGAATCCCGTCGAAGAGCGTTTCCATATCGCGCACGTGATCGATCGCGACGCCGACGCGGCCGACTTCGCCACGCGCGATCGGGGCGTCCGAATCGTATCCCAGCTGCGTCGGCAGATCGAATGCGACCGAAAGTCCGGTCGTTCCGCGGTCGAGCAGATAGCGATATCGAGCGTTCGATTCGGCAGCCGTTGCGAATCCCGCGTACTGGCGCATCGTCCAGAGTCGGCCGCGGTACCCATCGTTGCGTATGCCGCGGACGTAGGGGAAGGCGCCGGGCTCTCCCGGCGAGAGCTCTTCGAGCGCTGCATCCGCGTCCGCGGCGCGGTACGTCGCGGCGAGCGGGATACCGCTGCCGTTGTGCTCCCGCGTGCGGGTGGAGCGAACGTTCGTCGACATGTCGACTCTGTTCGAAACGGAGAAGCGTGCTCCCCGCGCGTTAGAGTTTCGAGCGCGCGCCTGCGACGTAGATCGCTGCTAGTGCCGCATTGAACGGAATCGGGCCGATCGTCTTCCAGGTCGCGACGACGTGGCCGCGCGCGATTTCATACGCCGGTAGGATCGCTGCGAATGCCTGGTCGAGTGCGATCAGCCAGAGGAACACGCGATACTTTTTGAGATCGCGGAGCAAGATCGCGTAGATCGATGCGACGACCACGTACTCTCCGCCGGCAATCGTGGTAAGCGCGGGGTCTTTCGTCGGCACGTCGAGCAGCGGGCCGAGGAGCGGTTGGAAGAAGAGCGCGAGCACCGCAACCGTCGCGTCGACGAGCAGGCCGATCGCGATTGCGATACGGAGCACTCGCTCCCACATCGCTATGCGAGCGTCACGAGCGGGGCGAACGCTTCGACCGTCGTGCCCTTTTGCACGTGAACCGTCGCGACCGAGCCCGCGCGGTGCGCGCGGATCTCGTTCATCATCTTCATCGCCTCGATCACGGCGACGACCTGACCTTCGGCGACTTCATCGCCGGCCTTCACCGAGAGCTCGACGATCGCACCGTGCATCGGAGACACGACGTCGTTGCCGCTCGGCGCGCGGCCGTTCGACGCGCGCGGTCCGGTTCGCTTCGGCGGCGGTGCGAGCGCCGGCCGCGTGCCGCCTGCCGAACCCGAAGCGGGTCGATCGAGAAGTCGAACGCGGAACAGTTTCCCATCGACTTCGACGCGAACGACATCGTCGGCCGGCGGGGCAGCTTCCGCGGCCGCCTCCGGCGCCGCGGCATCCGCAGCAGCGGGCGACCACGTCGCCGCAAACGCTTCGAGCGTTGCCGTTCCGTAGTGTCCGCTCTTGACGGCCTCCGTCTCGTTGAGCGCGCGCAAGAAACCGAGCGTCGTCGGTACGCCCGCGATCCGATACTCGTCGATCGCGCGTCGCAGGCGTGCCTGCGCGGCGGCGCGCGTCGGCGCCCAGACGATGAGCTTTGCGATCATCGAATCGTAGTCGGCGGAAATCGTCGTACCCGCGCGCGCGGCGGCGTCGACGCGTACGCCGAGGCCGCCCGGCTCCGCGTACGAGACGATCGTGCCCGGCGCGGGCCGGAAACCTTGCGCGGGATCTTCGGCGTTCACGCGCACTTCGATCGCATGGCCGCGAAAGTGGATGTCGCTCTGACCGTATCCGAGCGGCTCGCCCGCGGCGACGCGCAACTGCTCCGCGATCAGGTCGAGGCCGCTCGTCATCTCGCTGATCGTGTGCTCGACTTGGATGCGCGTGTTCATCTCGAGGAAGAAGAACTCGTCGCCCGCGACCAGCGTCTCGATCGTGCCGACGCTATCGTAGCCGATCGCGCGCGCCGCTTTGATACCGGCCTCGCGAAGACGTTCGCGCACCGCATCCGAGACGAGCGCCGGCGTTTCCTCATAGAGTTTCTGATGCCGGCGCTGCAGCGAACAATCGCGCTCGCCCACGTGCACGACGTTGCCGTGCTTGTCGGCGAGAATCTGGAGCTCTACGTGCTTGGGATTGTCGAGATAGCGTTCGACGTAGACGATCGGATTCTTGAAATACGCTTCCGCTTCACGCTCCGCCGTTGCGAACGCGCTCGGGACTTCTTCGAGCGTGCGTGCGATCTTCAGGCCCTTGCCGCCACCGCCGCCCGAGGCTTTGAGCGCGATCGGCAAGCCGTATTCTTTCGCCGCGGCAATCGCGTCGTCGGCGGAGCGCAGCGGCGTCGTCGCACCGGGAACGACCGGAACCCCCGCGGCGACCATCGCTTGGCGCGAGCGAATCTTGTCGCCCATCGCATCGATCGCATCCGGATGCGGGCCGACCCACGTCAGGCCCGCCGCGATCACGGCGCGCGCGAAACCGGCGTTTTCCGCCAGAAATCCGTAGCCGGGATGAACGGCGTCCACGCCCGACTTGGCCGCGACGTCGAGGAGCTTCTCGACACTTAAGTAGCTGAGCGACGGCGAGGCGGGGCCGAGCAGAAACGCTTCGTCCGCATAGGCGACGTGGAGCGCGTCGCGATCGCTCTCCGAGTAGACGGCGACCGTGAGCAAACCGAGTTCGCGCGCGGAGCGCATGACGCGCACGGCGATCTCGCCCCGATTGGCGACGAGCAGTTTCTTCAGCGTGGGTCTCCTAACGACGTGTCGAACGGGATCGTTGCTTCGCGGAGCGCGGCAGCTCGCCACGCAGACGGCCGCTCGACGGATGTCGACGCCGCGGTCGGCGCTGCCGCTGCGAGAACCGCGTAAATTGCGGCGGTCTCCTCGGGCGTGGCGCTCGGTGAGATCGAGATTGCGTCGCGCACTTAGGTTGCGGCGGGTTCGGGATACATGCCCATCGCGTGATAGCCGGCGTCGACGAAGTGAATGTCAGCCGTGATCGCCACCGAGAGATCCGACGCGAGGTATGCTGCCGTCTTTCCGACGTCTTCCTGCGTCACGTTTCGTCTCAGTGGCGCGGCAGCAGCGACCTTGTCGAGCATCTTCTTGAAGTCGCGTACTTGGCGCGACGACGCCGTGCTGATCGGTCCTGCGGATATCGCGTTCACGCGAATGCCACGGTCGCCGAGGTCGTAGGCGAGATAGCGCACGATCGACTCGAGCGCCGCCTTGACGATGCCCGCGACGTTGTAGTTCGGAACGATCGCGGTCGATCCGAAATACGTTACGGCGATAATGCTCGATCCGTCGGCGAGTGAGTCGACGAGAGCGTTCGTGAGCGCGATCAGCGAGTACGCCGAGATATCGACTGCCATTGCGAAATTGGCGCGCGTCGTCGTGAAGACCTTACCTGAAAGGTCTTCCTTGGCAACGAATGCGATCGAGTGCACGAGCGTATCGATGTGCCCGTGCTCCGCCTTCACACGCGCGCCGAGCGCCGCGAGCGACTCGTCGGAACTCACGTCGCACGGATATGCGACGCCGCCCAGTTCCGCCGCGAGCTTCTCCACTTCACCTTGCACGCGCTCGGCGGCGTAGGTGAGGATGATCTTCGCACCCTGCCCGTGCAACTCGCGCGCGATGCCGGTCGCGATACTCCAGCGATTGGCCACGCCCGTTACGAGCGCTGTCTTACCATCCAACAGTCCCATCAGGCATTGTAAACGACCTCGGAATCGCCGGAACCTCTCGCGGCCCTCCGCTCGCTACAGCGGGATGTTGCCGTGCTTGCGTTTCGGGCGGTCGACGCGCTTGTCGGCGAGCATCGCGAGCGCGCGTGAGACGGCGGCGCGCGTCTGGCTCGCCTCGATCACGTCGTCCACGTAACCGCGGCTCGCGGCGACGTACGGGTTGGCGAAACGCCGTTCGTAGTCGGCCACGAGCTCGGCCTCGCG
>Ga0209611_10003680_pt1 | contig 26489 bp, 18 predicted proteins | sample S1TSphgellanicum_3_FD_187693 | JGI IMG/M metagenome (GOLD analysis project Ga0209611, IMG submission 187693) | Host-associated microbial communities from peat moss isolated from Minnesota, USA - S1T2_Fc - Sphagnum magellanicum MG (SPAdes) (version 2) | ecosystem: Host-associated > Plants > Peat...
AAGCTTGTGAGTACACTGTTGTTCAATTTTCAAGATTTGAAGTTAAACAACAAGGACATAATTATAGTACTAAAGGATACCCTAAACACTACATCAGGTCATCTACCAATCCCTGATCCACATACTATAGGGGTCCCATCCAACACCTTGGAGAGACACTTGATTGGTTCACGTGTTATAGATGGTGTTCGTAATTTGGTCATTAGTTCTTGTAGGGCTAAACTAGTGGGCTTTCCTGCCTCTAATTCTAGATTCACATATCAAAAGGGAGCTAAGAATACCTCACTTGTGGATTTGTTACTCAGCAAAGGCATTGTGATAGCTATTCTTTCCACAAAGTTTCTCATTCATTTCCAAAGGTGGTGCCTAATGAGAGAACTTCCATCGCTATTGGAGTTGCCATTGTTGACAATATTGAATCAACAATCCAGGTGGGAGGACATACACCCATAGTGGTACTTTTTGATATAGGTGCCCAACTAGTGATTCTTGGGGTTTAATTCACTAAAAAGATGGGCATGCTCAACTCCAAACTACGAATATTTATGTGGCAAATTCGCACCACTAGTGGGAGCGTAAAGGAGGTATTTAAGGATAGCTCGGATTTTATTACACTTAATTTTAATGAAGGTACAGATCAAGAGCTTTACCTACAGGTTAGATGTTTAATCACCAATGTCACTAGTTACAATGTGCTCATTAGGCAAAAGGCCCTGTTCCCACTAAGTTTCATAATTGACAATTAGTTCGAGCATGCGTACTATTGAATGGATTGGGAAACTGATGGCCACCACCTGGGATACATACCCCTTGATTTACATGGGAACCATAGTCCTATGGCTCACCATTGTATGTTCAAGGAAGCACACACAATTTCCTACATCTAATAAGCTAGCCACGAGTGGATAGAGGGAGATGAAAAGGAGACAACTTATGCCCAAGCTATTGAAAGCTTGAGGGTGGTTCTTACCGACATTCAACATGAACTAGAAGTTTTACAAAAGTTCAAAGCAGCCCACGAGCCCTTGGTCAAAACTCTATCTAGTTTTGAGAACATAAAAAGCCATGGTGAACCGATTGAATTAGTATTTCATCAACTAGTCACCTGGACACCACCTAAGGAAAGGATTACATTACTAGAGTTCTTTGGTGGTATTGGTACGGGTCTCGAAGCCCTATTATAGTCAGGGATGGTGGTTCGGAGGTATTTTTACGTAGACATTGATCCTATTACAAGGTAAGTGGCAGCATCAAGAATTATGGAGCTCACAGCCAGATTTCCACAACAATTGGCAACCACCACATGGAAGGTCAATTTCACTTTCTTGCCTTCTAATATACAACCAATTCAAAAAAAACATATGGAAGTACTTGGCCCCCTGGATTTCATCATTTCAGGTTGGGAATGTCAAGGATTTTAAGCAACTGGATTTAGAGAAGGCTTGAGTGACACAAGATTTGGTCTCTTCATAGACATGGTACGATTAATCAGCTAGGTTCAATCCATTTTTCCTACACTTGGTTATGTAATTAAGAACACCCCTTATCAGCTTGACCAGAGGGAGAAAGTCCAGGAGCACTACACGTTGGTTAAGCATTACCTTGGAAAGACGCTCCTATTCGATGTGGCACAATGTGGTTCCTATGTGCACCAACTACGATCAACCTTGCACCACTCTCAGTTTTGTAATTGGCTCTGAGATACACCATCATAGACCCCAACTTGTAGGTTTTTCACATATTGGATGGTTAGAACTATTGCCAACCAATTACAAGGCAAGAGAAACTTCCTTGGTTTCTTGCAAACACAATAGGAAAACCAAAAAGTGTTTGGCCCACCTTTGTCTCCCTCCCAAGAGCACATGCCTTACAGGGAGATGGACTAGGCCTGGTGTATTGTCATGCTTTAGCCACTTGGGATAAACCAAGCCCAAAAGAAAGAGAAATGGCTATGGGGTTCCAAACTGGCATTATTAGTCACACCAAGGTGGCTAAATTGGAGTGTAATGCTCTATTGGGGAGAGGCATGGACCTAAACTCCCTTACATGGTTGTTGGTAACCTTTGCACTCTTTCAAATGTACACAACACCAACATTGATTCAATCAGCTTGCAATTCTAGTGATTCGACCACATGGCACCCTGACCAAGTACACTTACCTATCTTCAACACTCTACACTTCAGTTTTAGTGTTGGGGGGAAGAGGTACCATGTAATTTGACTCAAGTTGTTTCTAATACATCTAGAGGTACATAAGCTTTTGGAGAAACAATCATAACCTTCTACGAATTTGCATAATTGGATAATGGAGAACCCAATACATTAGGTTCTTCAAACACACTCTCCAATTCCATTCCATGTGTTTCCAACTATCCTTTCATTATGGGGAACCAGCTCACCAAGAAGGAAAGACTGGTCACAGACTTGCTAAGAAAGTATGAAAATGTGTTTGCATTCTCAATGAAAGATTTAGGTAGGTGTAAGACCATGCAGTTCTTTATATACCTTATAGATGAAACACCCATCTATCGAAGGAAGCATAGGTTGAGTAGGTATGAGTGGGAATTGGTAGATGAAAGATGTAAAGAGCTCCATGAGGTTGGTCTCATTTAGCCATCAAGTTCTAATTTCGTAGCCATTACAATAATGTCAACAAAGAAAGATTCAACTAGATTATGGACTAAGAAAAGGATGTGCGGGGATTATAAGCCTTTGAACTTGGTTACACCTCAAGGCAGGTACTCCATGCCCATCCTTGAAGAATTGTTTGATAGCATTAGAGATTCAAACATCTTCACAATTGTGGATCTAAGGTAAGGCTTCATCCAGATTGTGCTTGTTGTGCAGGATCGCAAGAAAACGACATTCCATGGAAGCAACAAGTTATGGGAATGGCTTGTGATGCCTTTTGGATTAAAGAATGTGTTGAGAATTCAAGCTCAACTAGTTAGGTTTCATTAGCTACTGGAGTAGGAAAGTAACTAGGTTACTTTCACAAGGTTGAATTACTTTCGTTACTTATTTTAGTTTGGTTATTTGTGGTTTGGTCTTTTAGTCAAATACCTTGGTGTTGATGGTTTGGCTCTCTTTTCTTCATTACACAAGTTTGTGTATTTCATGTGACAAGAACCTTGGAGAGTTCTTGATGTTATTTTTTGTGTTGTGAGCATTATGTTGTAGTTTCCTTTCAATAAAGATTTATGTTTGCACTTGAGTAGATCTCCTATTTGTTAACATGGTATCAGAGCTTAAGTTGTTTGGTGAGAAAGTTGAAAGAGATCTAGAGCTAGAAAGTCCCTAGAACTAGAGCTTGAGAGTCTCTAGTAATATCATAGGAGTTTATCAAGTGCAAAAGATAAACGGGGAAAGGAAAGAATGTGAAGAGAAAGTAAAGAAAAGAAAAGAGGTGAGAGGAGATCAACATATCAAAGTTGTGGAAGTCAGATCTTTAAATCTAAATCTAGATCTACTGTGAAAAGATCTTGAAGTGAAACTTGAGAGGTTATAGAAGACTATAAGACGCTTCTATCCTCAAATTTTCAAAAGAAAACGATATGTTTTGTGAAAGTTATGAGCTTTTGAAAACTCTGTGCCAGATCTGGCTTTTTGGTCATATCTCCTTTGTTTGAGCCTTTTTGGATCTGCACCTTTAGGATTTTATAGATCATATAGGAATTTATGTGTGAGAGAAATTTCATGTCATTTGGATTTGTATTGAGAGAGATCCAAGCATCTGAAGTTTCAGTCTCAGTTTTGAAGTCAGTTTCTTTTGAAAGTGATATCTCTTTGTGGTCACCATCAATAGAGCTGAAATTTTGAGCAGATATAGAAGACATATATCTTATGTGTCTCCCAAAATCTCAAGGATTTTGGAGTTATTGAGAGCGAGTTGTAAGTCATTTTGTGTTCAGGTCCCAATTTGAGGTGACTTCAAGGAAGTAGCAAGATCTCTCATTTTATGAACTTAAATGAGCTGAAATTTTGAGAGAAGGTAGTAGACATAATGTTTTATGTTTCACCAAAATTTTAGATCGATCCAAGGTCATATGTGTGTGGAGTAGCTTTACAAAGTTGCTATGACAGAAGTTTGTTTTGAGAAGACATCAAAACAAAGTTTTGAAGTGGAGCAAATACAACTTGGGAGAACTTGAAGGAAGGAGTTTGAAGATTGGGAAGCGCAAATACATTATCAAGACCTTCGTACAAAAATGTGGTATGTAAGGAAGTGGTGCTGTTAGCTGGAGCAGTAAAAAACAACTAATAGTTGCATTATCAAGCACGGAAGCAGAATACAGAGGTGTAGCAATTGTTACATGTGAAGTAGTTTGGTTACAAAAACTACTCTCAGATTTGGGACAGTTAGTGGATGTTCCTGTTGTCATCTATTGTGATAACATTAGTAGCATACTACTTGCTAACAACTCAGTCTATCATGCTAGGACAAAGCACATTGAGGTGCACTACCACTTTATAAGAGAAAAAGTTCTAGCAAAAGAAATTGACTTCATTCATGTTAGTACCAAAGATCAAGTTGCTGACATTTTCACAAAGGCTTTAGGTACAGACAAGCTAAGGAAGTTTAGAAAAATGTTTGGTGTACTAGAAGTGGATTTGAGCTTAAGGGGGAGTGTTGAAAATTCAAGCTCAACTAGTTAGGTTTCATTAGCTACTGGAGTAGGAAAGTAACTAGGTTACTTTCACAAGGTTGAATTACTTTCGTTACTTATTTTAGTTTGGTTATTTGTGGTTTGGTCTTTTAGTTAAATACCTTGGTGTTGATGGTTTGGCTTTCTTTTCTTCATTACACAAGTTTGTGTATTTCATGTGACAAGAACCTTAGAGAGTTCTTGATGTTGTGTTTTGTGTTATGAGCATTATGTTGTAATCTCCTTTCAATAAAGGTTTATGTTTGCACTTGAACAGATCTCCTATTTGTTAACAAGGCCTACCTTCCTTGTCAAAGATTTTGCATGATAAATATTTGTAGGAAAACAATTATTTAATGGGAGCAAATATTTGTGCAAAAGTGACAACAACTCATCTACAAACTTATTACTAACACCATGCACTATGCAAATGTTCATCAATAACATGGTGGCTGCAAGTTTTGTGGATCAAACCCTTAGATACAATGATTGGCATGCTTCCTACAATCTAGCTAAATTTGCTTCAGTGTTTTCTTCGATATCAATCAGTGACTATTCTCTAATCTTTGTTGCAACAACAACTGGTCAACATCCGCATTTCTTTCAAAGATTCCAAACATGCTTTCAAGTGCTACTACAAGCTCATCCACAATGGAAAAAACCTCTTGTACTACACGAATGTGAACCATATCATCTAGGCTTTGTTAGCTCTAGGTTTATTGTGGCCCATTCATCACTTGCATGGGCTAGATTAAATGTTTTAGGCTTATTTCCATGTGCACACCTTCATCCACTTATATTGCCCCTACATGTGTATCTCTTCATGTGCTTGCTACCCATTTTTCATCAAAGTCATATGTGGGGCTTGGGCCCTTCCAAATTCGATATTCAAGGTGCCGACCAAATTTGATCAAATGTTTTGTTATATTTGATATCACCTTAAGTCTACCTCTCCTTTGGCAACAATTGCATGGGCACTTGATACTTTGCAACCCACAATACCTTTCAAGCCCATAATTTATCATCCCTTCATTTTTTACGCTCAATGTCTTCTAATGGGTCCTGCATTTCCTTTACCCAAGTCGCATTGAAATGGAAAACATTACATCCCAAATGGGATTGTTAAATTCATTACATGGGAGTATGTAAGTAATGTAGCAATCTTAATAAAATTACCTAAGCAAATCCAATTGGCACTATGCTTACAAGTTCAACCAAATGGCATTCAAATGTTTCAAGAATTGTACTAATGAAAAATACCCCAAGTGGCATCCATTATTTTAACCCATGTAAACTAGTTAATGGTCTTAATGAAGTTGAACCTATAGATGGGAAAAGGAGTAGTGTCCAAAAATATGTAAATTATAAATGATGTGACTTGAGACACCATGGCTACCTGTTCATCAAAATTCTTAGTTTACAATGCAACATGCATTGACCGAGCCCTCTGTATAGTTCATATGTTTACAAATTGGCAACATCTTTTGGACAAGAACATAAATAAAAAACTTTCATTTTGAACGTGACACCCATTGAAATCCCATATTGTCATGATCTGATTTGAAAACATGGGCTTTTAATATTCTCATTACTAGATCTACCCTAAATCATAACACAAATAGGTCTACTCACTTTTGAAAACTTGCCCATTTTCAGTGGTAGTCATAATACCTAGAAAATTTAACACAACACATAGCATTGTTGCTTGTGTGCCCATGTTCAACCTTGGCCCACATGGCTCATCTTTCTTCTTAGTTGGACATCCATCCACCATAGTTCAATACACTTGAGTAGAAATACAACATATCAAAAGGCATTGGAAAAACATTAAATTGCGTCATACCTTAGGGTATTTTGGACATAAAAGATGGTATTGTTTCAAGAATTGGAACTTAAACATTAGACTTGAATTACACAAAATAAACAACAAAATACAATGTGATTAATTAGGGGTTGGGACCCAAGATGCCACTAAAATAATGAGCAAGTTTCAACTTTCAAATTTATCTCAATTCTATAAATATCATATTGTGAATATATGTCATCCTTCAAAATCCAAATAGGGCATTCAATTAGTCTTCCTCACCATGCTTACTAACGTCTTTCAAAATGCAACTACCGCTCTACCTACCAACCACTAAAATATCCACAAGGTCAAACTTTCATCAAAATCATCCCAACTCCAACAAGTTCAAATTGTGAATATGTCATCCCTCAAAATCCAAAAACAACAATTCAATGTGCGTCCTCACCAATATGCATGCAATATGTACATCTTTCAAAATGCAAAATGGTGCTCTATTAACTGACCACTAAAATATTTATAATGTCAAACTTTCATGAAAATCATCCCAACTCCAACAATTCTTGCTTGTGGATATACACTACAACAAAAGGTGTCCCTGTATGCCAAGTGATTTCACTAGATTTTGAGTGAATTCACTAGTCTAGTGAACGAGGGACTACTGAACTACACCCACATTTTGTAGTAGTGATATCATCCCTCAAAACCCAATACAACAACACTCAAGTAATCTTCCTCACCATGCATATGTACATTAAGTTCAAGATGTAACTTGATGTTCTACCAAAATGCCATTGAAACATCCAAAAGGTTAGAATTTATTGGAAATCCTAATAGCCCCAACAAGCTCATGTCATGAATATGTCCTGCCACATATTCAAACATGGACACACTTTGTTTCTTCTTCACCATGCATCACGTCTTTCAAAATGCAACAAGGCATTTTACTCACAACCTCACATTCATAGTTTAATGGATTTTCATCACAGTAGTCAGCTCCCTCAATCATCACAAGTAGGTTCTTCATGTTCTTAATTGGATAAATTCACCTGATTACTTACATTCAAGATGTGCAAGGGGTTGATTTCCTTCTTCCTTGTACCTCAATGTTACCATTGACTTAATCTATACATCATAGGTTACTTGTCTTGCATTTATGTCTTCACCATTGGGCCAATTAATGGCACTGACATTGGCCTTACTGAACTAGAAAGCATGCCAAATTGTGTTAGTCCCTATAGCCCCTTCCAAGCATGTGAAACTTGCCTCCACCTATGACAACAACTCAAGATGTTTTCATCCTTTAGACCTACCCCTAGGCACATATGTGGAAAAATATGGGTGCAGAATAGATCATCTAGAAGCCCAATGATAATTGATGCATGGGCATTGTAAACTTGGGTTTTTACTTTAGCTCCTAGTGCTACTTGAACTTGTGCCATTTACAAAGGTACACAAAAGTAGTCATTAGTCCAAAGTTACATAGAAAATGTAGATGCTAGCAATGCCATGTAATCATGCATAAATCTTTTTAACCAAAACAACTCCATTATTGATGCAATGAAATCAACAACAATATGAACAAGTTTTAAAAATCTATGGATACCCTCTCAAAAAAATCTCACATCTTGGCATTATGTGGTTTTCTAGTATGATATAAATGTCAATCTTATATTGTCCAAGGACACTAATTGGAGCCAAATTCTATAATTGAAAGAAGCATAACCTACTTGTAATTTTCTTGATAGCAATCTTATATGCCAAATGGTTGAAGCTCTTTATGTGCAAACTCTAATGCACCTGCACTATCATCCATACTTGTTTTAAGAAACAAAAAGAAGGTTTAAGTAATTGAATCCATTTTAGTTGTGGTGCATGGAATGACATGAAAAGGGAAAAGGAAAGCTAATTCTCATAAGTCGACATGGTCTCCCATTTACCTAAATGAAAAAAAATTGCACAGTTGAAAGTTTGGGTAGAGATGACCCATGGGAAGACCAATTAGGCTTTTGGAAATGCTTCATTTGTCTTGCTCTTCATTGGCCCAAAAACTGAGACCTACATCCAAGAAAGAGAATCCATTATGGCAACAATAACCAAATTCCCTCACACTAACTTGGCAAATTCTTAAATTGGATGTGCCAAAATCTACCTCTAGATTCTAAGTAAGCCAAATTCTAGACATATGATAAAAACTACTAAAAGAAGAAAAAATCAACACCCATAACATTTGGATTTGAAGAACTTGCAAAAAAACTAAAACTACCATGATCCAACAAACTATTAGGCCTTATTCTTGTGACAATATTTTGAAATTCTAGGGTTGATGAATTTTGTAGTAGATATATCAAACACACCAATCTAAAGCCCTAACAATCAACAACCTTAGTAATTTACATGGACCTTCAACTTTGGACAAGAACAATTGTGTTTGCTTGTTTCACATCCTCAATGAGCAAGTTTAGGAAGAAAGTTGGTGATAGCAAAGGACCTAACCCCACTCAAGATGTAATCTAAGCTCTATAGACTTAAGACTTGATGGAATGCACATAGAAGATATTAACAAAAATCAATAATGGAGAAGCATATATGTAAACTTGAACATGTGTAAGCAAAACTTGCAAGTTACAACGTACTCAGAGAACAAACAAGTATCTTTATTTTCCTGATCTCTTGGTCTCCAAATTTAAGCCCCCATCACTTGATGTTTACAACAAGTCACACCACAAGACACAAATCTTTATAACCAACCCCTCACAAAATCAAAGGAAAACAATTTTTGATCTTTGACTATGAGGACCAAGAACCACATCTAAATGTGTTAAACTAAATTCTTTGATGATTTCAAAAAAACCAAATTCCATGTTGCTTAATTTATCTCACCAACAAAATTGAAATGATTTATCTTATAGTTTGAATTGTAATAGCCATCCAGCTAGTTAGATTGATCTAGCCATCTCCAACTTTGTAAATGCAATTAATTCTTTAATAGAAACTCTTAAAGAAAGACTTTAAATCATGTCACATAGTAGATGCATTGCATCTCGAAAATGAATATTGTTGTGACTTAATTTTCTTTCTTAGCATCTGTATAAGACTCTTATACCTATGAAAATTCATTCCACCAAACCATATATTCCAAGTATATATATAAGCTTGGAAGTATAAGGAGGGTGGTGACAATAGAGAGGCAACACCTCAAATATGCCATGCAAACATCGTGTTGAATAATTGTGTAGTAAAAAAATGGTAGTTTTAGTTGTATGGCTCACACTTGGCTCAAACAACTTAGATGTTGTATCCTAATTCACCTTGGAAGTCTTGTAGCTTGTACCTTGCATTCACATATACAAGATCATGTGAGCCTTCCAACCTCTAACCATTCCAACCATGACATTATGGTGGATCTCTCCATGTCATTACGGTGTGTTCTTTCAACTAGCAATTTTGGACAAAACCTAATGAGTGGATTTATCGATGATTGTGATCAATCAATATATGTGAACCAAAAACCAAATTTATCACCATAGTTGAGTTAAACACTTATGGCCATGAACACACATACATGGTGACAACCTATTCTTTATTTAATTTCATCATAATTGTCATGGGTTCATCTATTATACTATTGATACGAATGTCAATACAAAGATGCTCGATTATTGGCTAGCTAATTAATATCTTTATTGGACAAAATTTGTAGCATATTCATGTAATTAAAAGGCTTGTATTATTGGCCTCACCAACGTGAAGTCCAAGATCCAATGTAAACTATAATGATATATATCTTTGTTGGGAATACTAGTCATGTTGGTGATCTTTAATTAGTTGCACACTGTTGTAAAGGATCACCACACCAAATTTGTGGAAAATTAAGTATATGGTCATATACAAGCTAGCAAAAAGGTTTGACAACATTGATATGATTGTTAAAACTATTAAGATTGATTGTTATAAGTGAAGTTTATAATTTAATATCATGTCAAATGTCAATTGACATTTAGGGCATCATGTGGTTCCAACTAGTGTTGGCAAGTTCTTAGATTTTAATAGAATTGTTGGGTTCAATTCTAGATTTTGTTTTTGAAATTTCAGAACCATCATGGTAAGTACAGAATCTCTAATCTTATATTTTGGTTTAAAATATGGACTAAAATGCAATAAAATTAATACTAACAAAGTCTACTCATTTAGATCCACTTAGAACTAGTTTTAGAATTAAAATCGAGTAATGAAAGTACGAAAAAAACATTAAAACAATAAACTTTGACTATGGAAACAAAGCTTTTCCAGAAATCAAAGTATTTTTCTTTCATACTCCATTAAAGTTCCATGTTGAACAATGATACAATAGCATTCATCCCTTCCTCTTCTCCCAAGATATTCCTCCACAAAAAATAATCCTATGTTCTATTCAAATTCAAATGGTGATTAAAACTATGTAATCTAGTTAGTATTTCCTAGAATAGTAACTAAGTGAATAGAAATACACTAACTAATAATTATCGCAAGTACTCTTTTAACATTACCCCACCCATACTCTAAATTACATCCCATAATTCTGGATCAAATATGTGTTAAAAAAACTAAATGTGTTGTTGTTTCTGATCCTCAAAAATTTGATCTATTTGTACTATAGTCTATTTTTTTTATACTTTAGATCGAAGCATTGTTTAATTCTCTATTATTACAAATTTTGTTGTTCTTCTTCTGATGTCCTTGTTAACAACGATGCAATTGTTTGTTAATAGGTTGCTTTCTGCTCTTATGACTGCAACTCTATTATCATTTGTAGCTATTCTTATAACTACAAATTTAATGTGATTTAATTTTGACCTTGCTATTGTAGCTTTCATACAACTTGTGACTATTGATTTAACTATATATTTAATGTAATGTGACTCTGATTTTGTTGTTGCATCTCTGGCACAAGCTCAATCTGACCCTATTGATCCTCTTGAATTATATGTTTTTCAAGTTATATTTGCTCCCATATTTCTGTGGCTGCAGATGCATATTCCTGAGAACTGACTTCTTACATAACAGATTTTACTTATTCTAAAGTTTGTTCAGCAAGCTCCTTCTAAGGGCTATCTTTTCCTCCTCTAAGGTTTTTTAGCTCCTATGCTACTCTTGTACTTGATGGTCCTATCCCATATGTATCCCCTTTGTCTTCTTCTTCACCTGAAATCTTTGGTTCATACTAAAGGCTCATACTCAAATGATGGCATAACTTTTTCCATCTAAAAAATCTTGTGTCTATACAACCATTCATTCCTCTCATACTTTCTACAGACCTTCCCAAGATCCTTTTGAATAATGTCCTGAATTGCATCCCACCATAAGTCTGCATCTTTTTCTTACATTGATGGTGCTTTAAGTTTTACCCGAAGCAAAGTATCATGCTTCCTGAATTCATTATTTTTTCTAAAGACAATATCATAATTGAAGGGTTTTTTCTTCTTAGTCTCCTCTAGAAGTTTGTTTAACTTTTCATTAAAGGCCATTTACTTCTACAAATTTTTGTCCATCTATGCATGCCTCTGATTAACTTGCCTTTGTATCTCATTCTTAATTTGATATGCATTGGCATTGTCCACTCTGAGCTCCTCCACCTCCTTTTGCTACTTCAAGAGAGTTTCCTCCATGTTCTTGTAGGCCCTTTAAAGTTTGTTATGCTCAATATTCAAAGTATCCTTTTCTGCTTTTAAAGCGTAGCAATTGGCATTTGTCTCCTTTAAAGTTGCTTGCAAGGAATTCCTTTCTATTTTAATGTTCTCCAAATCCTTGTTCTACTTCTCCATGTTATTAATCTTCTGTTTGGTTACCTGGACTAAACCCAATACCTAATTATTCTCACTATTCCTATCTTACAACTCTACTTTGAGCTTTTGTTCCTTCTCTAAAGCTTCTACCAAATTTTGAACAAATCTACCCTTTTCTTCTATAATCTACTTGTTTTTAATCTCTAGACCAAAAATTCTAAGCAAAATATTTTTCATATGTACATTGTATTTTGCTACTTGTTGAAACATAATAATAATTCTTTTGTGTTCAACCAATTCTGCCTCTATCCCTTGCACAAACCTTAATGCATGAAACCTAGGAGTTTAACCCCTGGAACTTGTACCTGATGAACCTAAACTCATGTGTGTAGTCCAAACTTCTCCAAATACATTCATGCATGTTATAGAACTTGGTCTTGAAGCCGAAGCCGAGCCTATTTTAGTGTAGTTGATGGAACAAATTGTTGTACTTCTGGTGGATCTCGGTCAAAATCTTATATTTGTTCCTCTACTGACTGCTAAGCTTCAGACTTTGGCTCCTTCTTAGGCCATCTCCAATGATCTTGCCCATTTAACCTTTGTTCATGCTTGGGAGAAATTGGTAGTTTTAAATCAAATTCAAGAGATATGGATTTTTCCTTTTGTTTCTAATTTTGTTGTTGTTGTTTCTGTAGTGATTCTACTACTTGTTGAAGATCAATACTACCTTTCATTGTGGTATCCTCATGTCTTCTTTGCCTCTTTTGCAGAGTCTTTCGCTCCTCATCATCATCAGACTAAGACATTAGAATTGTTATTTTGGTTGTCCTAATCTCTAGTTGTTTTTCCTTTTTAGGAGAGATGTGTGTAGGTTTCAGAGGCCTTCTACTCTTAATGAACCTCTCCCTCAAATTATCTCTTCTTCTTTTTTTCTCTCGAGGCTATTCTACCTATTTTTTCTTCTCTTGTGATTCTATTCCTTCTAATGGAAACCACTTTTGAAACAAAATTTCTAGGACTATGGCAAAATGGCATACATCCTTTTTTGGTTTTTTTTTGGCTATTCCCTCAATCATATTTTTCTAACACTTGTCCCATCTAATCAATTCTTTGACCAATTAAGAATACATGATTGTAGCCCAATTAATAGACTTTCCATGATCTACTCTTGAAATCATCATAATGGATTTATTACTAAAATATTGCACCTTATCCTTCTAGTAAACAATTGGCAGAGTGGCAATAATTCTATTAGCTTACTCTAACCTCATCTTTTTCACAACCCACCCTTCATTAGTGTTGTAAATGTTAGGGACTCTATCTATTATATATGCCAATGCTACTCTAGCATCAAACATTTCTACCTAGTTTGCCTTTGTTTCTCCTATATGGCAGATTTAAAAAACTTCTGCCAAGACATGCTTGTTTATTATTCTCTACTCATCCTCCAACATAACCTTAATTCTGTAATGTTTAGGATCTAACTTCCAATTGTTCAAAAATTCAACTAGAATGTTGTGCTACGTGTTTTCCATTCAATCTCAAACATGCCTACTAATCTAGCTCTGTTTGCCCAAGCTCTCTCTTCCTCTCCAGAGCTTTTCCAAAGCAAAATATTCTTCATATTACTATTGTAACTTTGCTTAATTGGAATAAAGACAAACCTAATTTCATCATCCTAATGAGTATGCACTTTCTTCCCACACATATTTGTAGCCATTACTTGTCGACTTGTTCTCTTCGTGCATTTTTTATTGGGAATATGTACTTTCTCTAGAATTTGCTCCTGAGTATACTCCTCTTTATGTAATGGCAATTGTTGTTGTTACAAATCATCCTTTTGCTAGTTTTCCTCGGAATCTGAAATATAAATGAAATCGACTTACTAACTAGGACTTGCCTATCTTCTAAGCTTTTTGAAGTTATATTTCCTTAATGTTTCCTTACAATCTCTTTTGTTTTTTCTGAAGGCTTCAAAAGCTCTCTCAAACTTAGATATCAAAGCGGGTTTCTGAGAAGAAAAAGAATAAGCTAGAAAAAGAAAAGGTGGACTTCTTTTTAGAAACTTAGATGAGAGAAGCAAAATGTTTACAAATTTATGCTACTCTCTCAATCTCTCATGCTCCTCTTTTAACTTTTGCAACTTCTTTCTAAATTGTCTTTGTAATTTCTCCACAAAACTTTCTTCAGCACTCATTTTGGAAACAAAAAATGATTGAAACTTGCTTGTAGAAAATGAAAACAAATAGTCACTTTGGTGTTTGCCGCTTTTTGAAATGTTATCAACTTGTTTCATGAAGTGATGTTTCAGTTTTCACTTTAGGGCCAACGTTTTAATGATTTGTATTTTTTTCAGATTGTTTGACATCTATCGCCTTATGCTTAAATTCATATTGACATCAACATGGGCTACAGCTAATACTTGCTAAGTAAAGAATTTTGTGGACATGGCACTAGGTAATTTTGATGACATTCTTGAATTTAATGACATGGTGTTGTCTACACTACAAATTCCATCTAGCTTGTGTTTAGTCATCAAATTAGTAAAATTTTGTTCTAACATCACTAATTTACCTACCCCACAATCCAATAACTATGAAACTATGCAACCATGGTCTGGGTATTTGTTCATAACTTGCTAATTTATCAAATTTACTAAGGTTTTTTCTGATCAATCCCAATGGTCTTTGTTTTTCTCTGATCTTCTGAATTTTCATTAGATTTTTTTCATGTGGTCTTCATCTATGGACTGTAAAGACGTTTGATCCTCTAAACTTTGAATCCCTTTCAATGTTTGATCCACATATGTATATGGTTTCAACTTATTAACATTGACCAATATTAGGTTTGGTTCAAAATTGTTAACAGAAATAAGAAGAATGGTATTATTTGTTGAGAATTCAAGCTCAACTAGTTAGGTTTCATTAGTTACTGGAGTAGGAAAGTAACAAAGTTACTTTCACAAGGTTGAATTACTTTCTTTACTTATATTAGTTTGGTTATTTGTGGTTTGGCCTTTTAGTTAAATACCTTGGTGTTGATGGTTTGGTTATCTTTTCTTCATTACACAAGTTTGTGTATTCATGTGACAAGAACCTTGAGGAGTTTTTGATGTTATGTTTCATGTTGTGAGCATCATGTTGTAATTTCCTTTCAATAAAAAATTATGTTTGCACTTGAGTAGATCTCCTATTTGTTAACATTATTGGGTAAGTAATATTATACCTTAAATGGACTAGACCATCTTTTCTTGAATTTGCCCATATGTGTTTTTTCTCCTTTGGGAAACCATAAGAAATAATTTCCAAATTGGAACTTCTTTTCAGTATTTTCTATTGGCTCCACAAAAATCTTTTCCACTACTACACTCCCACATTGTTTTAAGCTTCCAATTTGTTCTCTTGTAATTTTTTCAGTTCTGTAATTCTAGTTGTTAACACTTTAGTTGGTTTTGCATCTTTGTGGTCCCCATTAGTAGCTAGCAAAACATATTTTGTTGGCATTAAAGGATGCAAACCATGGACTAACTAGTAGGGTGTATAATCTGTTGCCACCTTATAAGCAATCCTATATGAAAACAAAATTGTAAACAAATGTTCATCCTATACTATTATTTTCTCATTAATGAATTTAGTCAATAGTCTACCAATGATTTTGTTAATACACTCTATTTGTCCAATTCCTTGTGGATAATATGTTGTAGAACTAACCAGCTTCAACAAAAATTATTTTGTTAGATGTTTTATTGTGTCATTGATGAAATGTATTCCCTAATATGTAACTATGGTCAATGGACATCCAAATCTGGTCAAAATATATTCATATAAAAATTTGGCCATAATTATTATAGTATTGGTTTTGAGTGCCTTTGCCTCTACCCACTTGGTTGTATAATTTGTAACTATCAAAATGTATTTGTTTCCCGTTAGTCTTCTTGTTGGTTTGATTAAACCTATAAAATCATAACCCCCTTATAAAGGGTTCCTTTAGAAATGTTGTTACCAACTTGGCCAAACTTTTTATTTTAAATCTTCTAATTTTCTAATGGCCATCACAACTTTTACAAAAGTCATGAGTATGCTTGAATAAAATTGGACACCAATATCTTGCATCCAAAATTTTGTTTACAATAATATCTATACAAAATGTCTTCCAGCCACTCCTTCATGTAGCTCCTTAAGAACAATTTGTGTTTCTAAGGTGGTCAAACATCCATAGTAATGACATTCTTCATTTTGCACTTTAAAATTCTTGAAAATTCTTGGTAAAGCACCTTGTCAAAACATTCTTGGTGCGCGAATGTTTACCAATGTTCACCGGTTGATCTATAAAATTCGTTAAAATTCTTGCTTCTTTGGGCTTCCATAACATTCCCGCACCAAGAATGTCATAACTATGCCAATATCTGTGCAATTTGTTATCTTGTCCCATTCTGTACATAATTCCCTCTTTCAAAGAGAAAGGTTTTGCCTTTCTAGCCAACTTTTGTTTTTGAACTAGGTTCAGAGTTTTTGGCATTTGACCTATCTCTAAATAGGTTTTTACTTCCTGCATCCATATAGGTTCTATAGAAAATAATGATGCATCCATAGTTTGATTTGGGACATCTAATGGTTTTGAATTGTTTGGTAATTTGGATAAAACATCATCAACTACATGTGTTCTACTAGGTTTATAAACTATTGTGAACTCATACTCCAAGAATAACAATAACCATCTTGCTATCCTTCTTGACACTTGTGGTTTGTTGACTAGGTACACTAGAGCCATATGGTCTACATGAAAAACAAATTTGTTTCTCAAGAAAAAATGTTTGAACTTATGCAAAACATAAACCATTATTAGGGCTTGTCTTTCTATAACAGTATAATTATGTTTTGCTTATTGAGTAGTTTAAAGGCATATACTATAGGCTAGTCATACTTACTAGTTGGGTTTTGTGCCAACGTTGCACCTACTACCAATATTGATGCATGTGTGTGCACATGAAACTCCAACTACCAATTTGGAGGTATTAAAATTGATGTTTCCACATATTTCTACTCGATCTAATCCCAAGTTTCTTGACATTCTGGTCTAGATAAAGGGTTTTGTTTTCCTCATCAACTTAGTGATTAATGCCATGATAAAGGCAAAGTTCTTAATGAAACATCTATAAAATTAAGCCATACCATTAAAAATTTGAATTTATTGTGGATCGGTAGGTATTGGCATATTCATTATTGCTTGAACCTTCTTAGGGTGTGGTATTTTTCCTTCCTTGGAAACTATGAACCCTAAAATCAGTCCTAAAAATACCATAAAGGCATTTTTTTTGGGTTAAAACTAATTCTATATTCTCTGCATTTCTGATAGCAAAGTATGAACTTCATCAAATCACTCTCCATATCACTATAAATTGTGAAGTCATCCGAAAATATCTTCATGAACTAGTCCAAGTACTCTCTAAAGGTTTTGCGAATTGCTCTCTAGAAAGTTAGTGGCCCATTTTTTACACCAAATGGCATCATCGTCCAAACAAAAGCTCCTCAATTTGTTACAAAAGTTGTTTCATATATATTTTTAGGGGTTGTAAAAATCTAATTATATATTAAAATCTAATTGTATATTGAATATCCATCTAGAAATGAGTAGGCTTCATACCCTACTATAGTATTCAGTACCTCATCAAAAAATGGCTTAGGATAAGGATTTTTTTTGTTACCTTATTAAGCTTCTTGAAATCCACAAATTTTCGATTTGCCATTTTTCTTAGGCATTACCACTATGGGTGATAACCATGCAACCTCCTTTACTAATCAAATAAATTCAACTGCTAATAGTTTGTTAATGTCTTATTTGACAATTGCAACGTAATTAGGGTTCAATCTATAACTTGTTTGATGTGCTAGTGGAATTGAAGTATCTAACTCAATTTTATGTTGAGTTAATTCTAAAAGTATGTTTTTTAGATCCTTATAAGTCTAGGCAAACACATCCTTGAACTCTTTAAGTAACATCTAAAGCTCCTCAGTATTCTCCTTTATCAATTGTGAATTAGCCTTGATGTATTATGGATTTGCCTATGTGCCAAGATTTAGCTTAACAAGTTGTTGTTCTTTAATCAAAGTCTAACTTGCTATCTAAAGATTTTGTACTTGTATTTTTGTTAGTGTTTCATCCACTTGAATATCATCATGGCTATGATGGTAATAGGTTTTTGGATAAACCTTATCTTCGAATGAAACCTTTGGTCTGACAGAAAATTCTTTTGATTTCATTATTGAAGGCACCATTTCTACAATTGTTTAATCTAATGTCCTTTGCTTTGGATTTAATTCCTCAATGCTTCTAATTTTTTAACAGTCCAACACTCAACAACAAAGTTGTTTCATCTAAGAGAGTAATTATGCCAATTGAAAATAATTCAAAATTTGTCTCAAAGATCAAATCTTCCTTTTCATTTATTAACCCTTCCATCAAATCATAATAAACAAGTACTTGGGGCCTTCTGGTTTTTTATCCCCATTTCTTGTTAATTGATATTGTTCTGACTGTTTCATTACCTTAAACAATAATGACATTGTTACCCCAATCATGTGTAACCTTTGCATTTTTGAGCCAAAGTTTTCTTAACAACATAGAATAGTTAGAATCTACCTCATTGTTTTTCAAAACAATAAATGTGGCTATATATGGAATACCATGTACGTGAATCTTCAAATTTCTGATGATTCCTAAAGGTTTGGTCATACTCTGATTTGCCATTCTGAAGTGGTATGGAGTTGGTCTTGGTTTGGGTAAACCTAACTTTGTTCTAAGGTTTTCTGTTATAATGTGCACACTTACTCTTCCATCTATCAAAACATCTTCAACAATGTTCTTCCCAACTTGTACCTAGAAAATTACCATCTACTTATCTACCTCTATAGTTGTTGTGCCTAGTTCAAAATGTGTCTCAACCACTATAACTACACTAGGCTCTAATATTTGTTTAATAGTTATATTAAGTTTTTCTAGCTTTAGTTTCTACAACATATATTTTTAAAGATTTGGTGTTATATTCAACAATTGACCTAACCTCAAAATATAAGTAATCTCTAACATTTTTTCTACTGATATCTTGGAATATTTGTTCCATAGACATAACTTTGTTGATAGGATTTGCAAACAAATTTTGTGATACAATTGGTTCTATGGACACCTCAAATTCTGGCAATCCTGCCCAACTTGTATTCCATTGTGCTTTCTCCTTTGGAATGAGATTTTGTGGTGGGTCTTCTACTTGTATTTCTTGTATAGTCTTGACAAAATATTGTTGTAGTTTTTGCTCCTTTTCCTAATCAGCAATAGACTTTTTTTTAATTGGCTTTCTGTCCTTAAACAATTGTTCTTCAATAACCTTGCTCTTGGTGATGGCCATATTCTCATCCACCATATGGATTGAAGGATTTGAAACCTTGGGTTCTACCACGGCTTGTTTATATGTTGGCTTCACTCCTTTGTTCTTAAGCATATTCTACATATAATTCTACTTAGGACAATCTATGATCTTATGTCTAGTGTCACCACAAATATGACAAGAATACCTCACAAGCCTCTGTACTTTAAGTTGTTGAGTAGTAATTTCAGAGACTACATGAACAAGGTCTTCCTTTCTTTTGATTCTATAGGTTTCAACGTTATGATTTGTCCTGTGACAATTTGTATAGTACATTCTTGTTTTTTCTGGGACTATTGAAGGTTTCTGAATTAATACTATCTTGCTATTTTGTGGTATTGAAAGATTGCTTATGGCCTCTACTTCAAAAATTCCCTCTTCACAAAACAAAGTTGTTTCCTTATGTTGCTGTAAAGTTTTTCCCTTCATACCTACTATTGTTGCACACAAATATGGTTGTAATCAAGATCTTAAAATAATAATTAAAGAATTGTTTATTGTCTTATATTTAAGACTATTGGCCAACTTCAATAATCTTTCATAATAGACTTCCACTTTTTCATTCTTCTCTTGCTTCATATTTTTCAATTGCAAGTAAACTTGTTCATCATTCTGAACTTTTTTATACCTTTTACAAAAAGCCATTTGCAATCCTACAAAAGTATAATCTGGGTAATGTCCCATATAATTGTTATGCACAATATCTTTGAATGTAAAATTAAACAAATTAACAATTTTTGCATCATTTGTTTCACTATTTGCTCTAATGCCAACTTTAAATACTTTGACATGAGCATTTGGGTCAAAATCCTTGACATACTTAGGATAGTTAAGTGGCCAACGATAAGGTCTGTTTAGTGGTAATGGTGGCGTACCTGGATTCTCCATTGGCAATCCAGAATATCCTAGAGGTCTTAGTGGATCTAAGCCGTCTCCTCCTGGATCTAATGGTTGACTAGCAAAAATTTTGTTCACCTCTCTGGGTATATCTTCATGCAAACTCACAATTTTTGTTTCATTAAAGTTTGTGGTCTGGATAAGACACCATCAACAATATGGACTAGTGTTAATATAAACAAAGTTTCAATAATTATAATTATAGACTAGGGCATTGCCATAGAATATAATGGCATAGATCTTACTGGTTCCATTCTGAAATTTGAAATTCTTACATAAGTAACTCTAATATTGTTTTGATGTAATAGACTTGGTATATGAGCTACAAAAATAGGTACTACATCTAACATAATATGAGCTTTCATTTCCACTCTATTTTCTCTCCACATCTATTTTTTAAGTGTATCAAGAATTTTGACCTTCTCATTGTACAGATCCTCTAACTTAATATGTCCATAATTCCCTACTCTCGTAGGTTTTGAATTCAAATTTTGGAAATGCTCAACAAATCCTAGCCCCACATTATCTTCAATAAATGGACATTCATTGATCTAATGTCCAATCTAATAGCAATATGTGCAATGTGGAGAATTTGGTCTTGGAACTCTTTCACACTATGAATCCCTCTACTCCAATCCCTTGGAAATCCTCTAACTATGCTTCCATTCTGCTAATTAAATCTGGGTTCACTATATTTCACTCTTATCGCCACAAAAACACCTTCTGCCACCATTGGTTTTGTTCTTCGTAAAATTACAATTTCTTGTCTAATTACATGTATCGGCTTAACTCTTTTGGACATTTTGATACCCTAAATTATGGTTTCCTGTTCAACGACAAAATGAAACAAAGGTTCAAAATTCTAAGCTCTTTGTTCAAACTTTTCATTATTTTGATTGTTTCGATAATAAGGAGGTGAAATAGATTTGTACCTTGGTACTACTTCCTCCCTTTCTAACTTGTTAAGTCTTTGTTCTTTTTCTTGAATCAGAACATTAGAAGTATGTTACTGCATTAAATCTTTTGATTCTAGCATAACTTTTTGTTGAAGTTTAGATTCTCGACTCCTTCATCTAAACTCAACTTATGAGTATGCATTTTCAATTTAACGTTCTTCATTCCTAGAAGATTACAACAAACTATTGGTGTGCCTTAATTTGTGCTTCACCAGTTTACACTTCATGAGAATAATCGATGTTGCCTAAAGTGTTATGTGGTTCGTAGGTCTTTGGTCTGTCCATGAATGTCTTTGTTCTATCTAAAAAACTTGTTTAGGTGTTTCAAATCGTTGATTTACTTTATCTGCATTGTTGTTAATGGCAATGCCATTTTCCACTTATTCATGTAATATAACTTGATCTAATTGTCTCTTCAAACTTCTAGTTACAATTCTATTTTCCATCTTTCCACATCTTAATTCAAATCTGAACAAACTTTTTCATTCTAACAAAATCTTCACAATAAGTTATTCTGCTTAGATCTACTTCCTGAACAAAAAACTATGATCAAGATTTGAAAAAAAATGTAGAAAATGAAATTGAAATTCACTATCTATTTATAAAAACAAAAATTTCAACAATAAGACATAAACAACATTCTAAAATTCCTCTGAATTCAAACCCTAGGATGGTCGCCAAATGGTAAAAACAAAATTTCTAATCCTATATTCTAGTTTAAAATTTGGACTAAAATGCAATAAAACTAATACTAAGAACGTCTGCTCATACAAATCTACTTACAATTAGTTTCTAAATTAAAATCCAAGAATGAAAGTATTATAAAAACATTAAACAATAAATTCTAACTATGGAAACAAAGTTTTTCCAAAAATCAAAGTATATTTCACTCATACTCCATTAAAACTCCATGTTTAGCAATGATACAATGGTATTCATCTCTTCTTCTCCCAAAATATTCCTCCACAAAAAATAGTCCTATGTTTTATTTAAATTCAAATGGTGATAAAAACTATGTAATCTAGTTAATAATTCTTAAAATAGTAACTAAGTGAATAGAAATATACTAATTAATAATTACCACAAGTAACTACTCCTTTAACACGTTGATTCTAATTTTCAGGAATATGTTTAAAAAATAAAACCCATCAATTTCAAATCTGGATTCATTTTTTGAAAATGACGGTTTCGGGTTTGACAAGTTTTCATTTTTTCAAACCCTTCAGTCTAGTTCAAAGGCGGGTCTAGGTGTGAGAAGTTAAAGAAACACCTCATACATGGTTCATGTTTATAGTTTAAATTGCATCTCCTACATTATTGAAATGATTGTATAATTTTAAAATCCATGTTTTCTTTGCCCAATAATCAAAACAACACCCTTGTTGGCATTTAACATCATTCCACCATTGCCACCACCCAATTCATTACAACATCCTTGTTGGCACTTAACATCACTTTTTGGTGTCTTTGCCACAAAAGGAATCCAATCCAACCAGTCAAAAGGAACCCATAATAATGAATGTTGAGATCATGTAGCTAAAAATTTATTATTATCTTGTAGCAATACACCTAGGCTAGACTTGGACCCTAGCCCCTATGATTAGACCTCTGACCCAAACCTAACCAAAAATTAATAAAACCCATGGCTCAAATCCAAGGTTGGGTCTTGTTGGAAGTGTGTTTTGTCAAGTCGGGTTCGGGTCCGGTTCTTGAAGAATCTTTTTAGACCGGGTCGGCTCTAGGGGCGGTTCTTGCTTGAGGTTGAACCATTGAGTCCGGATCTTAGAACTTGATTTAGATCTAGACTTGAACCCAATCCAAAAACATATACCTGGCCAAAACTAGTTCCAACCACTAACCATTCCAACCATGGTGTTTTGGCAAATGTCAATTGACATCTAGGGCATCATGTGGTTCCAACCACTGAGCATTCCAACCACATTGGTGTTTTGGTGAAATGTGTCAATATCATTAGGTGGTCTACCAAGTGGTTGTGGACAAGTGAGTGTCTAGTTCTACTTAAGTGATACTAATTAGTCAATGTCTTTGAAGTTTGACCATAATACAATCATTGTCACCAATTAGGCACTTATGTCCATGGTCCATAATCCCATATTAATGGTGCCACATAAATGTACAATTCAACTATTCATCTTCAATTTGGTAAGCCAAAGTTTTAATATATTATACATTGACAACTTTGTAATTATACTCCACAAACAATATTTGACCATTAATTAAAAAATTATTGCCCTTAAAATAATAATATGTTACAATACAATATTATGTCCAGGACTTAAATCAAATCTTTAATTCATCTTAATAATATGCAAGAAAACCCAATGACATTGTCCAAGGCACATACCAGAATTGGGAAATCAAGGAATGTGGGAATTTGGGGGTGTGGGGTGTGCACAATCCCACATTTTTGAATAATTGATATTACTTGCCAACATGGAACAATGATGTGGCAGATTGATGACTTGGCATGAGTGACATGGCGTTAACATGGCACCGACTTGACACACATGTGGTAGGTCGAAGACATGGAAAACATGACATGGACACTGCGTGGCAATCCCATGATGTGGCATGGATGACGTGGAAATTACATGGCCGACATGTGGCAAACTATTGCACATGGCTAACATTGCATAATGAATGAACTTGTTCTAATTGTTGTATAGTATGAACTCACTCTAAGCCCTTCCCTAATTTTGGAACTTATTTTCTCCAAGGCAATTGAGTTTGTCTTTCTCCCAAGGAAAGGTTTTTATATAGGTTGTTTGAAAATTGATGAATTTCTCCCCCAAATAGTGGATGTTATGCCACACCATGGTGTTATTTTGAAATTGTGCATTGGGCAAGATCTCCAACATTAATTAGCCCTAAATGGCAACTACCACTGTTTAATTCCAACAATATATAGGAATGCACTATTGAATAGGAATGTTGAATTGTCTATATTTTTTTCCAAAAACATCCCATGTTGGATTCACCTCATCATAATATGTTTGTAGGTTATGAAAAATCCCCCAAAAAATAAAGTTCACCCATTAAGATCGTTTAATGAAAACGATTGATGAAAATGGTTTGTGCCCACACAAGAACCTTTCCAATTGGATGGAACATGTTGTTCCCAAACATGTGGATGTTCATCAACATTTCTAGAAGCTAAGGTGTTGGGATAAAGCTATGATTCATCTTCACGTTTGAGTTTCGAAGTCCAATGTGTTTAAGAGTTTGCCACCAATATAAAAACATTTGCTAGGAGTTGAAGGTGAGAGTTGAAATTCAGGCAATGGTTCAAATGAAGTTCCCTCTGCGAATGATGAGTTTGCATTCTTGAATTACCTCCAACACACAATTATTATTTCAAGTCTATATCATCCAACCTTGTAGGTTTGCAACATACATCTTTATGGGTCAGTTGTTTGTTGTTATGTATAAAACACAAGCTATGCAATATTATCTTAAGGGTCTTTCTCCTTTGGCCATTGGGATTTTCAACGAGTTTTGTGTATGTGGTGAAAACATGAATTCCTAACCATAAACACTACAATTTTGTTAAAACTAGGAGTTGTTTTATAGTTTTGTTAAAACAAGGAATTGTTTAGGGTTTAGGGTTTCTACCAAATTCCTGCAATGTAGACCTATATTCAAATGCCCATGAAAACTGTGGAGCTAATATGTTTAGTAGTTGATTTCTTGTTAGGAGTCTGTTTTAACTCATTTAAAAAGTTCATGTAAGAAATTTTGTTTTGTTTGACATTTGGTGAAATGCTATAAAAGTCCATTTAGAAGTGTTAAGAGGTCATGTAGCTTGATCACATGGATGCTTGAAGGTTGAAGTTTAGGTGCAAGATCTAGCCATGGATATAGAAGAAGATTTGTAGATTTAGGGTTCATGTGGTTTAGGGTTTTCGATAGCTATCCAATTGAACATTTGATTATTTGCAAGGAATTGTGGACCCATTGGGTTCACTTTATGAACATGTCAATAGAATGGCAATTGGACACCTAGTTCAAGCACCTATGTTTTATAACTATAGGTTGGAAATCGTTGCAATCATTTGGAGCCATTATTTTGTGTGGATTTCAAGTGTGTTTGCAAACAATAAGCTGGGACCAGGGTATTTTGAGAGAGGAGTTGAACATGTTGTGGAAAACAAAAATCATAAAAGCATCCTATTAGGTTAAAAAATTACCAAGATTGGAACTTTTTGGTGGACTTTACGACTTTATTCATGAGTTTACCTTAATTAGAAATCAACAAATAAGTATATTTTATCTAAGTTGGCTTATTTTGTTGAATTATGCAATTGAGATGGACCAAGAGCAAGAAGGAGACATAATAAATAAGACCTTGCTTGAATTGTTTGGTTAGGACACTAGGAGGAAGAAAAGGATGGAAAGTGACATGCTTGCTTGGTGACGGTTTAAGCGAATGATCAAAGAGTTGATGCATCAACTACTTCAAACTATGGTAGGTCGTGCAGGAGGCAAGGAGGCTCATAACCATCCAATGACATTAGCGAGCGAGTGAATGAGCAAATGAACATGAGTAGGTGAGCTTACTCGGTGGGCAAGAATAAAATCTTAAAGCATATTCCATGCCATGTCATGGAATATTATTAATATATTCTTCTACCACGTGGATATTATTAAGTGATGTGGCAACATATTCTACCATGTCACATAATATTCCATGACATGGTAAAATCTTATTTGACAAGCCAAGGAATATTTTGCCACATCACATCCATGGTTTGTTCTAAGATGAACAATGGTTTATTGACTTTGAACATGGGTTTGGCTAAGAAAGTTGTCAAGAGCATCATCACACTATTAGGAAACCCCCCTTTTTTTGACTATGTTTCCAATTTACAATTATAGTTGAAAATGACCTGTCTTACAATTTATTTTTTCAATTGCAATCTATTTTTTTCAATTGTTTACCACAAGAATCAAAAATGAAATTGCAGTCAAAAGTGACGACCA
>Ga0209611_10003682_pt1 | contig 26481 bp, 9 predicted proteins | sample S1TSphgellanicum_3_FD_187693 | JGI IMG/M metagenome (GOLD analysis project Ga0209611, IMG submission 187693) | Host-associated microbial communities from peat moss isolated from Minnesota, USA - S1T2_Fc - Sphagnum magellanicum MG (SPAdes) (version 2) | ecosystem: Host-associated > Plants > Peat...
ACTCTAGCATTGTTAGGACTATTATAAACCCTAAACCCTAATTACTTATAGTGAATCAAATCATTTGATAGTTCTAGGAGATGTATAAATTCTAGTCTAGAACTAGATTTGGATTTTAAATTGCCCAAGTGTTACTTCTTTTCTTTTTTGTCTTTTTTAAAAGCCTTCTTGAAACAAACAAAGTTTAAGTGGTGTGTTTCCTTGTAAATGTTTTTGAAGAGCAAACTTGTACACATTTATTTCTCAATGAAGAGGATCTTAATAAGTGGGCTAAAGGTTCATGGCCGCAACATGTGAGGGGGTTGAGAGGAGAAAAATTAGTGAATTCTTGTACTCTTTGAAATCCTAACTCATGCATCAATTTTCAACAAGTTTGATTTTCCATATGTACTTCTTATTTGCTTGATGGAAATTTTAGAAACTTGGAAAAAATAAATTGTGGTAGATTACCTTTAGAAAATCTTCCATTAAGACATGGACATTAGTTGACATTTGCTTTGTAAGAGTGATATCATATCATTGTAGTAATTTTTGCTCTAGAGTTCATGTTTTTCACTTATAAGATTTATGAAGTTTCATTATTTAAAGTTTAGATCATTCATCTCAAATCAAAGATGTAATGAACTCATGAATTGGGACCTTGCACAAAGTGAATATAGCATATTACTTGAACTGGTTCAGCAGCAAGGGGCCTAATAAATTTTGTCATTTACTTTCAGAGTAAAAATAATAGTACTTTACAATTAGGCATTATACTAAATAATAAAGCTAGTGTGCTTAGGGTCTCTTTCAGATTTTCGGCATGCCAAGTAAATATTTCTAAGAATTTTTGGCAATTTCAAAAATGGTTTAATTAGTGCTTAACTTGCCTAGGTACTAGGGAAGTTCCAAATATTTCGTGGAAGAGTAATCCCCATTGAAAAGCCTTGGAGTTTCATGTTTTCTCTTTCAAAAGGACAATGCATTTGTAACAAAAGGATTCATGCCCATAGCTTACCAATATCACACAAGCAAGTTTAACTTGGCACTAATAGGTTCCAAGACACATGTTAAAGAGTTACCCATATCAACCTTATAGGGTTTAGTTTTTCTTCTTACATTAACTCAAAGGCACATTGACTTGGCATTGAAAATTGTTCAATGATACACAAGTGGCTTCCTAAAGAACCTTCAAATTATTATCGGAAATTTTTTGCCCAAAGCAGCAAAATTATTACATGTTTCTTGACAAAGGGGTTTTATTGAACACCACCACACTAAATGGCCTTGCACACCTAGAATTAACATTAAAATAAACTCTTCATGAAGAACTTTGCATGAAAAGATGTTCAAAACTCAAAATGTATGGCCTACATTGAGAGCACATCAATAAATCCCTTTAAAGGGTTTGAACCTTCAATGTTGCCTAACTTGCAACCAAGTCTCCCAAGGTTGATAATGGATGGATAAAGCATACCATTTCAAGCAATTATTAATCTAGGAATGTAATGGACCACAAGGTCCATGCAAACATGTTTTGGTATTGGGACAACATTCACAAGATCAAGAGGCCACACACACAAAAGAGGTGTCAATTTTGACACCAACATATTGTTTTAATAGGATTCCTTACAATGTACAAGTTGTCTCTCAAAATTCAATAACTTAACGTATAATTTGCCAATAGACAAGTTGTAACACATTACCACAGATAGAATCTACCAAAAGCACCAAAAAAAAAATCATCAATGGAAATGAAAAATATAACAAAACATGTTTAACACTAGGGGGAACTAGTAAAATAAATAAAAAATACGTGTGTAAAAATGTAAAGTGCAATATATTGGTCGTTGGATAAAGATTATAAGTTAATTAGTTAGAAAATAAATTTTATTTTATTCAAATAATCAATTTAATTATAATATAAGATATGTAATAATCTGAAATAATATATTATAAATAATACAGGGTGGTTTTAATATGTATATATTTAAAAATTAAAAAATAATAGGGTGATAAAAAATAGGTTGAAAAATTATCTAATATCCTTCTAAAAATGGTTATTTGACACATGTAAATCCCAAACTTTACATTAAGTGTCCCCCTTGGGTTTAACATAATCTCAACCATACATGAGGGCATGGAGGTGCTTAAACATGTAACAGACAATTAATGCGCAGTTGTATCCAAATGTAATTTTATTCATAATATGAAAAGTGAAGAAGGTTATGATGCAAGGTCATACACCATGTAATGTTAGAAAGACTTGTTCAAGTTGTCAAATGAAAATAAATATGTATTCCATCTTGCAACATCATAAAGCATAAAACAATATGGAAATTCATTTTTTATATATTTTATAGAACACATGAGATAAAAGGGTAGTTCTTGATATGCTATGAATAATAAAACATTATAAAAATGCTTTATTAAAATTGAAGATGTTTTAACTATATTTTAAGTATGTTTTCATAATCATATTCTAAACACTTTATTTACAATTTTTAAAATTAAAATTATTTATGTTTTCAATCATTTGCATTCTATATTTCTTTACATCTCATTTGAAAATAAATGGAAATATTATCCTCCTAACTTTCTTTGGGGGAGACATCATTGAAAAGGTCAACACTCAATATATATCCAAAGATTATTGTAGGACATGCAATTTAAATAAACATTTGTCAAGTTGTTTATTTCCTCTTTTGATGCTTTTTATTTTTGTTCATTTGCAAGTTCAAATTTAGTTTCTATGCCAATGAAACTTTTTTCTCACTTTGAATGAAATCATGCATTTCTAAATATTTTTCTTTTAAGCTTGCAATGTTAATTCTTATGACTAGTGCACATATATGGCTTTATATGATACATTCATCAAAGACAAGCTAGAAGTAGTTACTAAGAGGTTAAAGCATGACAACATTTTATTAATTACAATATTGTCCAAATTTTCACCTAATGTGGAAGGAAAGGGTATCTGCATGCTAAAATAGCCCACCTTAAAGCACCTCAAAACATTACTCAAAGTTCATTTCCTTTATATTTGTTGAGCCATGGAAGGATTAATTAGTTAAATAGGAACAATCCATCATTTTCAGGCAATTTTTTTTTATCTTTAACCCCACCTAAAGAAATATTTTATGAACATATGTGGACAAACCTAATATAAACTTGGGCTACATGTTGTTATGCACTACCAATGATGATGAAATGATGAAAAAAATGGGAATTAAGTTCCATCAAAATGAAAATATTGAATAGCATTACATGCAACTTGAATTGAGTTCAAATTTAATTTATTTCAATCCAAATTCAATTGAATTCAAAAACATCAAATGGGATTCAAATTTAGTTCAAATCCAATCCAATTGAATTGGATTCATATTCAATTCAATTAAAAATAACAAGATACAAATTGGTGTAAGAAGGTATTGAAATTTGCTTGTTATTTTCATCATTTGTGAATATCGTGTTGAAAAAAAAACTCCAAAAACTCTAAAGACACAAATTTAAAAATATTTCTTTCCATTCCGTTCAAAAAAAATCAAAATATATTTGGATAGGACAAACCTTAGTCACCTTAAAGTTGCCCCCCCCCCCATACTAGTTCCAATGTTACCATCGTCATTAATGGAAAATTGAAAAACAAGCTTTGAATGAGCTTTCAAATTTTGGTATATATAAATAACATCTTACAAAATGTTTCAATTATAATGAATTAAACTCATTACCACTAACTAAAAGTTGGTCATGAGTATTAGCTTGGACTATGAGAAATAGGGTGATTTGCAATTGGCCTTATAACTGGGTTTTTAAATTGCAATGACCAATTGCAATTTCATTGCAACTTAATGTATTCCTATGGCCTAATTGTTATTTGATAAGTCGCATGAGTTACAATGGACACAACTCACCATATGTGGAAATGTATATATATGCAATTAGTGCAACTCATTTGTAATTGTGCAAGAATAATTGTTATGAAACTCCAATGCAACAAGTTTGCAACTACCATTGTAACATCATGTTGACGTGGGTGAAAGCACATTAGGGTGTCACAATTTCAATGGATTAAGGTCATTTTTCAAAGTCCTTTTTTAATGTAGTTAAAAACTAACTTAAAATATGAATATTTAAATGATATTGAAAGTAACATTTTTTTCCATTTCCACTTTCAAATCATGATGCTATAAGACATATAAAAAATATCACAAAAAATAAATTAATTAATAATTATTTTTAAATGCTTAAAAGGGCTTTTAAAATAATTATAGTTTTTGAGATTTTAAAAAATCCTTAACATAACAAAATTTAAATCACATTCCATTCATTCAATGGATCTTTAGTTTCTTAAACATAACTCATCCAATAACCTAAAGTTTTAAACACATAAGATTAACACATTATAAAATAAAAGTCCATATCCATGAATTTTGCAGGTGTGAAAAAAAAATGTGGGCAAATTTCAAAAGTTCATTACTTATTAGCTATCCACGATTTTGATTTGATTTTTTCATTTTTGGAAGGTTGATTATGATAGCTTTAGATAAATGAGTCCCTTTTTTTATTATTTCAATGAATTATATTTTATTTATTTTCTTGTATCTAAGAAATACAAGAAAAATTGCCATTGTGCTGTCCGTATAAGGTCACCATGGTGTGTAAACACCCATGTTATTTTTCATCCATCCATCCATCAACGATGAACTATGTTGATTTTCATTGCAATTCTTTTGCAAATGCAAGTGTGATGGAAACACATTAATGGCTATAACTAATTAGCAATTATGTGACAACTCATGTTGGCATGAGGTAGTACTTATATGTAACTACAATGTAGCCGATTTGCAAATGGCAATTAAGTGATTATTATGAAATAACTATTAAGTAAGTTCATCCATAATAAATTTTATGTTTGTGTGATGTTTTATTCATCCATTGATAAACAAAGTCTATTGATCTCTTTTGCAACTAGGTGTTTAATTATGGGTTCCAATGTAGTTGTATGGTAATTGATTTTAATAATATTAAACAATTAAAATTGCAACTTATAGTGCAAATGTGCAAACCTTGCACACACATTATGATTGTCCAAATTATGTTTGATAGTGCAAAATTGTATTCCATCATTATTGATAAACATGAAATGAATCTGAAATTATATGCATTGACATTCAAAGTTGGAAAATGCATTAAGTGCATTTTTTGAAATGTTTTTTTATTGAATAAAATTTGACTATAAAATAAATATATTGCCCAAATTATTTACTATGAAAAAATCTTTTACCTAAATAAAAGGTCATCACAAAAATGATGAACCACAATAATCAAACATTGTCATCTAAAACATTATGTTTCTATAAATTAATGTTTTATTTTATTTTGTTGAAATGAAACTTAAACCATAATTTCTTCATTCCACCTTGTTTACTTGAAATTTGTCACATCATGATATTCAATATCACATGTGAAATGAAATCAATAACATATGCATAACATTATAGTGCAAAAGATATAAATAAATGTTCATTCTTTCAATTTAAATAAAATTAATTTACAATTGCAATGCCATTAACATAATTTATTTATCACCAAAATGTAGCATACATAACATTCTAATAAAAAAGATATTTAGATGTTCATCCTTTCAACTTAAATGAAACTAATTTACAAATGCAATGCCATTAATAGAACTTATTTATCACTAAAATGCCACATATATAACATTGTAATTCAAAAGATATTTAAATATGCATCCTTTCAATTTAAATGAAACTAGTTTACAACTGCAATGCCACTAACAAAACTTATTTACCATTAAAATGCAACATACATAACATTGATACAATTTAAATCGTAATCAATTACACTTGCATACAGTGATGATTTTCAAAATAAAATGCATCACATAATTGGAATATTGAGATTAAAATTCACCATACCTTTGTTGTTTTCGAACTTGTATACGAAATAAACAACACATTCAATGACATAGTTATAACAATTTAACCAAATTATACAACATCACATGTGCATGTTCTTCTACTCAAGATTATATTTTTCAAACAAAACCACCATTTTACTTTTGAAAAAAATTTCAACCTTCAAAAACAAGAACTTTCAACCTTCAAAAACAAGAATTTTCAACTTGCAAGAACAAGAATTTTCAACCTACACAAATAAGAATTTTTTCAACATATAAGAACAAGAATTTTCAACTTGCAAGAACAAGAACAAAAAAATTCAAACTTTGAAAACAAAAACAAAAACTTTCAACCTTTAAGAACAAAAACAACAATTTTCAACCTTCAAAAACAAGAACAAAAACTTTCAACCTCTAAAAACAAGAACAAAAACCTTCAACCTTTAATTTTTTAAAATAAACAAACAAAAAATTTGTGACGCACTCCCAAACGGAAGGATAAAGAGTCAGGGCATGCTTCTTGGCTTGTAGCACTTCGGGGGTAGAGGAGCATCCTGGAGCTCCGAGATGGGGACTAGGATGAATATCCTTTCAAACCATACACATCACACAACTTACAAGTTAAACCTTAATGTGCATTCAAAAAATCTACAATGCAAAACATGATATAATGGAAATGACAAAGTGAAATGAATAAAAGCAAAAGATGGGAGTTGCAAATGATGGAATATAAATTGGATGCAAAGGTTTGAAAACGAGGAAATGAAAGATTAGAAAGAAAAGGGAAAATGGGTGAAAGGAAATAAGAAAAAAAATCAAATAAGAAGGACTCAAATGTGACACATAACTTTAAAGGGAAAAATAACATGATTTAGCAAAAGACTTTAGTTAAGACATGAGCTAAAGACACAACTCGTCATTGGCATCAAAATCACCTCAAACAAAAGATTATTAATCAATGCAATGGCTATGGCAAACTACAACAAACAAGCTTATACTTAATTCCAAGAATAAACAAAAGGTATTACATAAACACGGACTCAAAGTACACAAATGAATATTGAAATGAAATTTTAATTCCTAGTATGGAAAAATGAAAACACTAAATAGAATGAACAAGATTAATGTGAAAAGTGGTACTTCAAATTAATGTCAATTTTAAATAGATAGTAGTGGGTTGCACGACTTTTGGGTATGTATACTAAAATGGACCAAAAGTGACAAATGAGGATTCCTTGAAAGTATTTATATAATACTAGAAACACAGAATTATCAAAGACTCATTTTCAAAACAAAAAACTAAATAAAAATCGCAAAAGGTCATTAAAGGGGCCACCATTTAATGGATCCCAAGATAGAATATTGATGAAAAAAATTATAAGAATTTAACAAAGATCATGTTGTAAAAACAAATTTTTAATTTTTTAAAAATAATGCTTCTCAAATTCCCCCAAACTTTTGTGCCATCTTGAAATGGTTTTAAAAAGTCTTATTTTGAATTACTATTAAATTTATCAATTTTATAATCTCATCATTACAAAATATTATGATTACGGTGAGTCCATTTCCAAGTTGTTTCTGTATTGTTGTACATTTTAAACCTTGCATATTCAAAATTTTCCATTTGGTGTAAATCATTAATTTTGAAATAATTCCATGATTTTACCTAATTAGATTACATATTAAAATCATATACATGAGTTTCTTTTCAAGAAATTCAAAAACCATTTGATTGAAAACACATTATAATCCAAAAATATGCCCAAAAAAATTGCCCCTTTATTTTTTTAATGGGTGCTCTAACTTGCAAATACCTTTTATTTATACGTGTTTAAAATTTACTAGGTTTTAGAGGCTTCCATAAAGCCATTATCTAAGGTACCATTTTAAATAACTATGTTTCAAAAACGTACAATTATGGATGAACTTCATCCATAGCATATGGATAAAAGAATAACTAAATGATGTTGGATGAACTCATTCATGATGAGATGAATGATGATCCCTTCTAAAAGATTTCCATAATGAATGAAAAGTATGATCCTTATGGATTAATTTCAACTACAAGTGATAAGGAAGCTACATGAACTATTATCATATATATAATATATTAGTGTGGCCTATGCTATTGAGCATTTTTTAAATGTAATTTTACACAAAGTATATAACCTTTTTATGTGTGAAATCCAATTGCCTTATATACTGAATTTCCTAATGATAAAACTATTTGTTTAGAATGTAATAACTATTGTAGCATAGGTTTTAAAATTATAAAACCACCTTAATACACCACTACTCATTGAGACCCTTCCAAGGATACCTCTATTACACCCCAATTTTCATCACATTATTTTTATTAATTATTTTTATTGAATTTTTAATGATGAAAATACTCTAAACTCAATAACTCTTGCATTGCAAGTCTAAATATTATGAAATCATAGGTCAATGCAACCTTATTCATCAAAGACTTTCCAACAATACTAGGAAGACGATCAAAAGACCCATGGATTGGGAGATTTTGGCATGACAAAGCACATAAACAACCTTAACATGATGATTATTAATGTTCTTTTATAACTAATCCTAAAGTTGTTAACATGTATTCTATTATTTATTGGATGTCATCTATGGCAAAGCTTATTATACAAATGAAACAATGTTGAAGGAGAAAATATGTCAAAAGAAAAGGTTGAATGGATATTTTAATTGTTCATCAAAACAAGCACACAAAATGAAACTTGTTAACCAAAAAGGTTACATGTACTTGAAATTATGTGTATGAATACAATTTGGGTCAATCTATTACTAAAATCACAAGGGTTGATTATATGGCAACTCATTTTGTAATATGAATTTGGATTAAATACCATTGTCCCATATTGTAATTTGATATAAAATATTATTTCAAAAAAGAAAAAATAAATTCAAAAATAAATATATATACAAAAAAAAAGGTACTAGTGTTGGTCTAGTAATATGGACTTTGAACATATGAGCGTTGATACGATATGACAAATTTATAAAAAACACCACTTTGAGGACCAAGACTAATTTTTAATTTGTATAAGGCAAGTATATACGTAGGTATTGGTACAAGGTTGGTATTGCCTTAGGTCATACAAGCCTAGTCAAGCCTAGTCCTTGACAAGGGCAAGCCATGATAGGTAGGTACCTATTTGCATACATTAGGATCCTTTGAATATTTCTAAAAGATTTGGAAATTGTTCTCATTGGAATACTTAACCGAAAAAATTATCATTTATAAATAAATAAATAAATTATTTTATTTTATTTTATTTTATTTATTTTTTTAAAAAGGCCTATAGGTACTTAGTAGAGAGAAAGTCTAAAATAAAATAAAATAGGTAATCATTAAGATTTGGGTTGGCAGATTATGTCATTTTCTTGACCACATTATATGACATAATCCATAAACAAACGGTGCAGATTCAAGGAAGCCCAGAACCCCATCCCGGCACAATCAGCCCTACATTCCGCGACTGGCGTAATGCGTCCTTCTATTAGGGTTTGGAGCTCTCCATTAGGGTTTGGAGGTCAAGCACATGTTGGGCTTCTGGGAGGGCGGCGGGGTTTTACAGCCAGCTGCGTCATATCGATTCTCCTCCGCCTCATTATATATTTACTCTTGCAATCCATTCTACTTCTGTCTGCTAAGCTCTCTCTCTCCGTCTGTGTAGGCTGCAAGCTGTAACTGTTTATGCGTCTTTCCTTAGTTTTGGTAGAGTCTCTCTCTTGAGAGGACTATCTGTCTTTAGTATTCTGTTATGTTTGTCTAGCTCTTGTGAGCGATGGGTTTGTGATAACTTGCGATGAGTGTGCAGGCTCTCATGACTTCCTTAGAGAGGCAAGGGGGCTTGCCCAGTTGTTTGTGACACGGAATTGGATTGTCCCTCTGTACAAGGCTAGTTTTCTCTGCCTGTTTGCATTGTCAGGATTGGATCTATCAGAAAAGTGATATGAAGTTCAGGTGATTCTTTTAGTGACGTTTGCTGTACTTCGATGAATAGGGGGGTTTGCCCTTTTAAGTGGAGGTTTGCTATCTTGCCCGCTCGCTCCCGCGTTTCTACTTAGTATGGTGTGTTATCGTTGGTTTTATACTGTTTCTTTTCTGGCCAAGGATGGAAACTATATAGCGTAAGCTGCAGGCGGTGTTGAGACCTTGCCTTGCAAGGAGAACCTTCTCAGCGGGCCCCTGCATTTCTGTGACGCATAACCGACAACTGAGGCTACTAAAATGGATTGTTTCTGGATACTCATTTGATCGGGGTCTATGGTTGGTGGAGGCAGAACTAACATGAGTACGCGCCTACTGCGAACCCAGTTTTTTTGTTTGTTTGTGATGTCTCCAGAACTGTTTGCTTTTCGGGGTTTTCTGTTTCCATGTGCAAGATCTCTATTGTGCACTTTCCAGCGTTCTTCCTCATGCTAAAAGCAGCCTGTGATGACTAAAGATCCGAAAACTACTGAACTCATGAGGAGAATATTACACCATCTTTCGACTGAGGCTTGAAGATGGCATGAGGTGAACAAATACATGGAAGGGTTAAGGCTGGATGATGATATCTTTGAACATAGAATCACACTGATTTTCTGTGAGGAATTCAACATGCACTACCAACTGACAGCCTTTTGCCTCAAGTAGAAAGAGAGATTGGTATCTAGGTCTGCTGCATCCATCACACATGAAAAATCTGGGGAATTACAAGCAGATGGAAATACCGAAGGATGAAAATTAAAACACCATGCTCCCTTCTAGAGCTCAATAGATGTGTATTTGAAAAAAGGAGAACCGCCATTACATGCAATGAGAGACCACTGCCAGTCCCCTATGTCTCTCATAACAAACTTCACACACCCAAAGTCAAAAAGTGCATTAGGTTGAAGAAATAGATCAGAGAAAGGGAAGTTGAATGGGCTCTGAATTTTCTCCTGAATCCAAACATGAGTGGGTAAATTAAAACTAACCTCATGATGGCTAATTTTTGAAAGGCATTTAATAATTTACAATAGTTTATCATCACAAGATTATTTCTAGGACAGAATATTAAGAGGTTGATTATGAAGAGAAATTCCAATGAGAAATATTTGTTAATGAGTAAATTTCTTAACCTATATGGCCTCCTCAAAGCTATTTACTTATTAATGGTAAGTTTGGATTTGTTGTTTCCTATTTGCCAAGGGCTGAAGCTATTAGAATAGTTTGGGTTTTATGAAGGAGATTGCAATAAGTTGACATTGGAAGAGAAAATGATGAAATCTAAGAAAAGATGAGGACCCATTCATATATGTGTGGTGGGGAACCTTTTCAAGTTGGTCCACTTTTGTTCTGCTGGAGAAGAGCTTAGAAGACCCATTCTCTCTAGAGTTTGGTGAAATGTTCATTCAATAAAGGGGTTTTTGTTAAGCTTCACAGATGGAGAGGGAAAAGGAAATCTATTTGGATGTTATTGTTATTGGAATGGAAAAATTATTATATTTCCAAGGTAAGTGTACACCTTGTGTATTTTCTTTCTGTTTTTTTGTAAAATAATGTATTTAATTTTTCTATGATATAGAAAATTGTAGCTCATTAGTTTTCCTTTTTTTTCTATGCAAATGGTCATCACATTGTAGTTGTAATCAAGCAGGGTTCAACAATAGTAGTGTACAAACACTCAAAATGGTGAAGGCAAAGAGTTTCCAATAGGATAGTTTATATTAGATTTGAAAATATTGACAGGACAATAGCTATTATTTTACCATAATGGTTTCTTTCTTGTCTATTTGTATTTTTTATGTTGAAGATTTTCATTTTATTTCCATGTATGATAGTTCTACCTAAATGGAAATAAATTTCAATATGAATGTTTACTTGTGTTTTATGTGTTTTTATATCCAACAACCTTCATTTAATCTGTATTTAAAACTATCAAGATTGTGAACATACAATGTTCAATGTTTTCAAATCAATTGTATTCAAGATAAGCCATCAAATTATTGAGGATCAAGATGATTTGATAATCCCAAGAAGGTGGGAAGCAAGTACCTTTTTCAACTTGGTTAACCCAATCCTTAACTCCAAAGATTCAAGGTAAATACCCTTGGATCCCAAGGGATCAATAGAAAGAAATTCATGTACAATACAACCATAGTGGTTAATGATGAACTTTGTGCAAGGACATGAGGTCCTTCAAGTTTCCTTTTTTGAATCCCATATGTCCTTAACTTTGTAACCACCCTTCATTAACAAAATTGAGACTTCAAAATAAATTCTAAGCATTAGAAATGAAGGAGTTTCCAAAAAGTGGTTATTTCATTATTTTTATAATGAAATTGACTATAATAGATTTTTCAAAATCTTTCTTGACATTTGTATAAGCCTTGATAATGGATTTCTAGAAAAAGAATGAGGATGAAACTTGGAAGCTCTAATACCCAATTGATATCAATCGACATTGAGGATTAGTTAAGACCTAAAGGTTGACTTGTTTGGCCCATGATGCTAGATTAAATGTTTTCAAGGCTCTCCACTAGGGGAAAGGCCTGTAACTAAAAGTTTAGCCAAAATTGCAATCCACTTGAAATTTTGGATTATTGATTTGCCAAAACCACCATTACACAAGGGATGGTTGTGAAGGTATTCTATTCCACTTTAGCTTTGGGCCTTATAACAACCCCACCCTAATACAATTTTTGCCCACTTTGCACAATTGATTACACATCTATGGATTAGGATTTTAATAAATGGTTATATGCCACATGGAAGCCAATACGACTTGGTTTAAAAATCAAAATTCTACTAACTAATGACAAATTGTAGCTAGCTTAAAAGATGAATTTGAATTCAATGACATCAAGTTTATTGAAGTTTGCTTCAAAGAAAAGGCAAAAGCCAACTTGGATTCCCAAGTATTTGATTCCTTTGCCTTTTGAAACCCAAAGCAACCCTTCATCTCAACCCCCTTTTTGAGTCCTTGGATGATCAATAACCCATATTGTTGATGATTTATCCTAGTTAATTTTAGCCTAAAGGCCTTGTAAAATAAAACCAAGGTGGATTTGACATGGTCCAAGTAAAAAGTTAAACCTTAAAAGTAAAAATTTGTGTCATCTACAAATGATTAGTCTTTATTATCCTTCACTTCAAAGAATATTCAAGCCTCGAATTTTGTAATGTGATCTTAAAGATGTTAGTTGTAAGAATAAAAAAACAAAGAGCAAGGGGGCAACCTTGTTTATTGAATGATTTGTAGCTTGAAAGATGGGCTAGGTTCACCATTTATTTTCACCTCTAACAAGGATACTCATCTTATCCATTTGCTATCAAATCCAAGTTGTTCCAAAGTCTTGAATAAAAAATTACACTCAATTTTGCCAAAAGCTTTTCCAAAATTTAATAGCAACAACACAAGCTTTTACTTGCTTTCCATTGTCCATTCCAAAGATTCTTGGGCAAGATTTCTTTTTAATATCAATGATAAATCTACTAACTACAAAGGCAATTTAATTTGGCTTAATGATTTCCAACAAATAAGACTTAATTCTAGTGGCCAACATCTTTGCAAAAATCTTATATATACTTTTTAACAAAGTAATCGGTTTCCAATTCCCTTGGATTAATATCTAGATTTGGAAATTAATGTGATTAGAACCTAATTGATAAATTCAAAGGTGTAACCCTCTTCAAGCATCAAAGTGAAAGCCTTGAAAGAAAAGTGGGATCTACTTTTACAAAATATTTTTAAAAATAATTTATGGATAACCCATTGTGGCTCATAGCTTTGCCATGAAGTAGTGCTACATCAATGGCAACTTGCACTTCCTTAAAAGACAAATTTTTTATGAGTAGATTATTCATAAAAATTGGGCTTTTAACAATGAGAGGGCCAAATTATAAGAATTAATACAAAATGATCAATGATTTTTTTCAAAAATATTGACATTTCAACTTTCTTTCCCTGTTGCTTTAAATTTGCTAATACATAAAATTTATCAATTTTGGAAATGGAATAATTAATACCAAACCTCCCATTGTTGAAAGTATCCTTTTTATTTGACATTATTCAAAAGCTATCCAAAACCCACAATTTGTCAAACCTTGATACAAGGTTAAATGATGTCAAGTTATAGCTTCATGAACTTGGAGCCAAGGCCTTTCCACATTTTTGGATGTGCGTTGGAATCACCTCCCATGATGAAATGGGATAATTTTAAGTTGTAATCAAGAATGAATTATCACATTATTGCCCACTCATTGGATTATTGAACACTATTGAACACTATAAATATTTAAAATGGTCATGGTCCCCATGTCTTTTGTTTTTAACACAAAAATTGGGCACAATCATCCAACAACATATTACGATGCATAATTATGTGCACAAGAAAGGATGAGATCATAATGGTGGTACTTACATTCCTTCTTCAAGAAACACCCATTGGAATGGTAGGATTTTAAAATGAAGCTCCATTCCAATTTTCATTGGCATGTGTGTTTGAATCACAATATTCTTCCTTAGCAAAATGGTGTTTTTACAACCATAAAATATGGAGGGGAATCTAGAGCTTGCAATCAAGCTTTCATCTCCTTTTGCTTGGGAAAACCCCTTTCCTTTTCAAGCCTTCTTATGTTATGGGCAACCGCAACAATGGGTTTGTTATTCATCAAATGTCAAAATTTGGGTGGTGCTTCTAGAATTGTAAATGGGATTATATAGATAGTAAGAAAGTGTATGAAGGAGAGCATTAGAAGTAGAAGAGAGGAAGAATTTTTTTTAAAAAAAGGGTCCTTAAGGATTCTAATTTTTGAAGAAAAAAGAAGTGGCATAACATATGCATTTGATTAGAAGAAGTTAATAACATTGATGGACCTATAATTTATGGTGCTCACAATTGGGTGGAGAATATGTGTATTTATACACGATTTACAAAGTTCAATGATATAAGTTGTAAGTGTTGAATAATTTTGAAGTTCCAACTATGGTTGGTCATGTGGCTTGGATTGTGGCAAATTTGTTCAATTGTCTTAAAATTATTGTCCATGAAATGTGTTGGTGGTAAAAAACTATAGTTTGAGACCAAAAATAAGGCAAAGCATGGGATTTGTTGTGGCATAGGTTTGAAGAACTTCAAATTTTCAAGTTCACTAGAATTTTGGCACCATGTAGGAAGAAGTAATTACATGCCATTAAAATGACTTTAAAAGTGTAGTAAGCCATCTTGTAGCAAAAAGCCTTAGGAGTGGCATGTAGCCATCTTTTGAATACAAGAAATTAACCACCAAAGGTTATATATATTTGAGTTAGTTACTATTTTTTTTGTTTCCTACATAAAGACTAGACAAAAGTGGATTAGGTCTATGATATTTGGTATCATAACCAAGTTTCAAACCAAAAGCCAAGTTGGGTATGAATTTTGTGGATGAAGCCTCAACACATCAATAGTGTGATTTAGTGTTTGACACTATAGATGGGCCAACCAATCAACAAGAAGGTTGCCCAGTCATTATGTTTCTACTACAATATAAATGGACCTGAACAATAAGGTAACCCTAAGAGGTAAGGACTTGGTGTGGGTGATCCGTGGTGTCTTGGAAGGTGACAAAAGACATCATAGACCAAGGTCATAGTCCTTGCGAGATCCATCATCGGTAATAGGGGTGGTGTTGTGGAAAGGGAATCTAGGAAACATAAGGTAAATCTTAGGAGCTTTGATACATTTTCCAAAATTTTATGGTTGTCCCAACATTTTTGTGTCTATTTGAACCATATCGACACAACCATGTGCGGCAATCTCAAATTTTAAGAATTACATCAAGGTTATTTGAATGTGGTAATGTTATTAGGGGCTTTTAACAACTTCATAAGGAATGATGAATGCGCGTGGTTGCATGGAGGGGTTGTTTTCTTTTCCGAAATACGATATTGGTGAATAAGGTGTTGGATTAGTTCTTTTCTTTGACAAAAAGTTGGTAATCATAGTTTTAGAACCTCAATTGTGTAAGTAGGAGTGAAAAATCTCTAGAGGGTTGGGGTAGAAGCAGACACCAAAATTTGTGGTGTTTAGCAAAACATTGGTCTTGTTCTAGTATTTAGTGAATAACAAGGATGTTTGAAATTCATGAAACAGTTGAAGGGGTGTCAATGAAAGGTCCATTAGATATAGAATGATCTTCAAGCCTTATGAACATAAAATTAATTCGAGATAACTTAATGATTAAATAAATAATGTGGTAGGATGGCAATGGCAATGTGAGTGTCATAGTGAATGAAACATTTATTTAGAGTAGGGATAAGCTTAGTGAGGAGTTGCAATTACATGTTGAGTCTTGGGCTATGCCTTAGTGATAGTTTATAACTACATGAAATTAAGATGCGTCAAATGCTACGAATTAAATAGTCCGCCTTGCTATTAGGAAGTAATTGGCAAATCAGACCGCGTAAACAACAGTAGTGTCCAACATTGAAAACTGAAAACGACGCGAAGATAGAGGTGTCTTTAGTCTTGTAACAACCTTCACAGATGGTTTCAGGTTCATCGCTAAAAATGGGGTCGACTTACAACAAGATCACCAAGGTGCGAGAGTTTGGAAAAATGCAATAATACCAAGCTTGAGGGGTTCAACTTTAAGATGAACGCACACCTCTTGAGGTTCAGGATCTTCATCACGAGGACACTACGTCAATCTCAAATTTAAAGATGTTTCTAGAGCCGGTTCTTCATTCACTTATGTAGTTTGAAGCCCATAAAATGTGGCCATACCTGACACCATAATTTTAAGGAAAGGAAAAAATATTTTCAATCAAAATCAAATCAACAATAAATGTGTGGAGGACTTATTACATCGACATGCGGGGTTGTAATTTATAGATCAAGGAAAAAGAAAGAAATGTGTAAGTAACAACCTAAAACCATGATAAAGTACTTAAAATCAATGGAAAAAATGAAAGTTTAAATAAAATTTGTTGGGGAAAAATGAAAAAAAGGGAAAAAATGTTTCCCTTCTCCTTCCATTGGCCACTAAGCAGTGGAACCTTCAAGGGCCACCAAGCATGGAACCTTTCAAAGGCCACCAAGCAATGGAACCTTCTAAGGGCCACCAAACATTGGAACCTTCCATTGGCCATCAAGTTGAAATCTTCTTTCACCTCTTTCCTTCTCCTTTTCTTTAAGAAGGCAAATTTGGACCATTGAAGCTCTCTTTCCCTGGACGTAATTTTCAATTCAAATCTTGAAAATATTTGTTCCCACAACCTGGTTGAGGAAGAAAAGAATAATTAGTCTTGGTAGATGGGAGGAAGAAGGAAAATAGAATGGACATTAGTAATAGTTTTGAAAAAATGAAAGTGAGTAGGGATAATGTTGGGAGGTTGGAATCTTAAAAAGATCTATCAAACCCTCTCAGGTTTAGTAGCATAACTTCTTACCGATTTAGTTATAGAACTTAGGATTTAATAGCAAGGTGCGCCTTATAGTTAGCTTTATAATGAGCTAAGGCAAGCTAGCTTTGAATAACGTATGTGTTAGAAATAATATTTCAAGTGACTGGTGGTCTGCAGCCAAGTTGAACTTATTACTTTCGTAAAACCCTTTTGAATTTAATGACATAAGTTCTTACTGGTTTAGCTGCAGAACTTAGGATTTGGTAGCAAGGTGCGCCTTGTAGTTAATTTTTTAATGAGCTAAGGCAAGTTGGATTTGAATAATATATGTGTTAGGAATAATATTTCAAGTGACTGGTGGTTTGCACCTAAGTTGAACATGGTGTTGAACCCTTAAAGGTCGGTTTAAATGAATGACAATTTGACATAAAATTCTAGGATTTGAGATGTTTGAGCTTGGAAAATAAATCTATCAATTTTAAATCATAAATGATGCATAGGAGGTAAGTTACTTGGTTTCAACTACAAACGTAATTTAACGTCTAGAATTACACTTGCATTTTTCCTTCACCGGTAGCATATGTACTTTCAAATATAGTCACCTCATAGAACTGGGAGTAAAGGGATAGAAAATCGCCTCACAATCTAAAGTATCATCATTCTTTGAAACCCTAAAGGATTTTTTTAATGAGGAATACATAGACACTAACAAGATTTAGAGTACATTTCTTCAAATGAAAATAAATGTTGAAGAATGGTGGGTTTTGATGAAAAACAACTTGAGGGGTAACTACTTGAACAAAATTTCAATGCATTTTTCAAGAACAATACCTACCTAAAGACTATGTTCATCATATGAAATTGGGATTCATAGAACTCACCCAAGGTCATTTGACTATAGTTGAATATACAGTGAAATTTGATAAACATAAATCATATTTTTTGTCATTAAAGTGTTAAATAATATTATTTTATTTGATCAATTTTTTTTGTGATGCATCCAAAACCCCAATATTTTTCACAAATCCTAAAAGATCATGGACTTTAGCAATGATTTACATTTCACTTGGTTTGAATGTTTTTTATTTTTATTTTTTTGCCAACTAAAAAATGTTCAACATATCCTTTTTTTTTCGAACTATTTAAGGAAAGAAATTAACCCACAACCTTCCTTCCTTAAGGTTGACACACTTAACTATTTTTCCAAACTTTGAGAGCAAAAAATTACAAACATGCACCACATAAAGTTAATCATTATTTATGGATATAGCCTCCAATTGCAACCATTTGAACTTCCCTTTTCTTGGGAGGCTAATTGAAGTATCACCCATTGGGATGAACACCAAAATTACACAATCAAAGCCTCCTTGAACCACATTTTACTTCCACAACGATTCCAATAAGAATGTATTCCCAATGGGCTTGAATTTGGTGAATGTTCAAGAATTTTGTAATCTAAAATTGTTGAAAATAAATCACCTCTTTTTTTGTATATTGTATGGGCTATTATTTATTTCAATTTCCATGATTTTAACATCAACCAACAAGCTAGGTAAAGAACTTGATGTAAGCAAGGCATAATCTTTTCCTTCCATGAACTTTTTGAAAATTGGCCAAAACTTAATTTCAAGTTCTTTTAAGTTAAGGACTAAAAGTAATTCAAGAACTTCAAAGAAGGATGAATGCAAGGTGGATGAAGAGAAATGTTTTTTACCACGTATTGTAAATTACTTATCCCCTTCATGTTGTTCTTCCTCCTTTACCTCTTAAAGTTCTTCAATTTTCTTAAACATTTTAGCTTATTGTTCATTAAACCTATTTTATTTTTCAACCTTTTGATTATTTGAATCCAATGGGTTGTCATCAGGGACCAGTAGTCGATGCAACTTTTAGTCGATGTACTAACTATAGTCTCCAACTATCTACGTAAATAGTCGACTAGACTACTGAGCAACGTAGATAGTCGACTAGACTACTGAGCAACAGTCATAATAGACTAGACTACAGAGCAATGGTCATAATCGACTAGACTACCGAGCAACGGTCATAATCGACTATTACTCAGTTGTAGTTGGGTCAATAAAAACTCAAAATAAACGTAACTTGCTACTCGTGACATCCAACAACAGCAACTTGTGACATCCAACAACAACACGATGTGAATGGGTCTGCCATCGCTCAGAAGAAGGCTCGCAATGAGAAAACGACAACAGTCTACAGTTGACTAATTCAAGGCCAGAGTAGTCGACTATATAGTGAACTATAGTCGACTATCTATCTATGGGCTAGAGGATAGATAGTTACAACTACGACTATATGTAAATAAGGACCGACTACGGGTCCCTGGTTGTCATGCTTCTTTTTCCTATTGGTTTTTTTGTTTTTTTGAAAGGCTCGTTACATTGAATTGATTGGAAGAAAAACATGAATTGGAAATTAATTTCTTCACATTTTTCTACTCTTCACCGTGAACATTGCAAATCTCAAATGGGTTGGCATTGGTCCATAGAACTTTGGCCTTACCAATCTTGTTTAGTGGGAGATCAAAGATTAGTGTATGAACTTCTAAGCTTGAACTTTCTACCTCATCCAACATCAAGTCCTCCCTTTGTGAACATTCTTAAACTTGTTAGGCTGGAAAGGTTTTTCTGAAACCATTTCTACTAGCTTTGTGTTAATGCAAAAGAATTGTTACGACTTCAACTTTAAAAACCATGCCTTGGATTTTTAGGATCCTTGATGGGCTTTCCATCCTTTATTGCAAGGTGTTTCTTTGACTTCACTTGAATTCTTCAGAAGTTTTGATTGAAAACCTTTCAAGTTATACTTTGATTTTGTCACCTCCATCTAGTTGGACTATTCTTGAAATTAACCACTTCCATTTCATGATTTTTTAAAGGCGTTCATTACTTTAATAATTAATGAATAATTATAGTGCATGCCTTTACAAAATGTTCAAATCTTCAACACTTTTTACATCAACTAAGCATACCCAAATATCAAATCTTATGTTCCATTATAATGTCAATGTCATCTTTTTCATCAAGGGGTAAAATGAAAATCCCCTTTGAAAGCCTCGTACTAATGCTTGTAACCTTTATGGATACCATGGAACATGTTGGCCTATTGATGTAGGAATCAAAAGATTTAAAGTGCAAAATTTCCCCGATTTTGCTTGGAAGGAAGGTGAAATCCTATGAATTGCAAAACTATTTGTTTATGTTTGAGGACTAAACTTTCATAGCGTGGGATAAATCCAAGGTGTGAAACTTTCTTGGTGGGAACTTTCATGATGGGATAAACCTTGGACTACAAAATTAAAATCTACATGGCTACCATTTTGAAAAAAGAAAGTTGTTCCACTCCATTCCACTATGGATAACTTTTGAATCTCCATTGCTCCAACCTCATTTGAAAATCTTACTTCAAAAAACCTTTGAGTAAGGAGATTTTTAAACATAAAGGACTCATGAAAATAAAGTTTCATACAATTCCATAAGGTTAGCTTGTTAAGAAATCTTTCCACCCATCAAACATCCAATAACCATTTTTTGAGCATGAACTATTTTTGCTTTTCAAAATTTTAGCACCTTCAACCATAAGTACCCCAAAATAAACTAGCATTTAAAATCATTAATGTTTGTTGAGCCTTGGGATTCCTCTTCATCAAAGGAAGGGAAACATAATCCATTGTCTATAGGTTCATCAAAAGGAATGTTTGATGAACTTTTTGAATAAATGAAAACTTCCAGGTTTCTTCATTTTTTAAGGTTGGTAAGGTTTTTTCAATCGTAATGCTCCTCACTATAATAGTAATTACTTTTAAAACCTTCCCAAGAATCCCTCCACTATGACCCCCCAATTCTCATGCACAAGTTTGCAAGAAGCAAAGCAAAGATGGGAGAATAGAACAACACCATGGTGGCGTTGTGATTTATAAAATATTCATGGGTTTTTTTAATGATGAAAGTAGCAACACTTTGGTGGATTTGCTAGAAAGGAAAGATAGTTCAATCATTGGAGCTTGCCATCACATTTTGAACATGCTATCACCAATGTTGTGAAAGTATTTGGTTTCCAATGTTAAAACCAAGGGTTCAAGGTCAAGCTTTTATGACTTGGACCCAAATTCACATCTTTTTGTTGGAACCAACATAAGAACTAGAAATTGGAACTAATATTTTATTATATTTAGACCCAAAATTGGAACCACGAAAAAACATTCTTGAAAATAGGGGTAGATTTTTAAATAGGCAAAGTGATTTTTTTGAAAAGTTGACAAGTCGGTTCAACTTGATAATTGAATTTTTTTTATTAGTTGGTGAACTTCATACTTATATAAACCTTAATTTAAATTCTAATGACAATTTTTTTTGCATAATCTTTTGTATGGTTATTTTTAAACAATTGATTTTGCATAATCCTTCATATGGATGTCCTTGGATAATTCCATAGATAATTCTTCTTGGGTCCATTCATGGTTGGGGTACCAAAAAAGGAAAAAAAAACTTAAGGACTTTTAGGAACTATTTTTTACACATAACATTTACATGAAACAAACTTAAGTGAGAAAAATTGAATAATCCAATATAAGATAATTCATGTGTTAATGGTGATTGTTCACATTCATACATAATTGTGTATGAATATTTTAGTTTAATGCTAGAAATGCAAAAAATCCCAAAAAATCCCAAAATGAGTTTCAATGGACAACCAAACATGTTTTTTAGCAAGATTATTTCTTGCACATGTGATTTGCATCTAAAACTAAACATTTTGAACCCATCAAACATAATTTTTTTATGAAATGGTTTAAAAAATGAGTCCTTTGCCTTACAAGCCTTTCCTTCAAAATTTCAAGACTTTGAAATTTTTGTATGATTAATTTTTTCATCAAGTTCATCCAATGAACATGTAAACATAGAAGGGGGCATGTTTTTGTTGTACAAAATATTTGAAATCAATTGTATGATTTTATGTCTTTTTTTATTGTTTTTTTTAAAATTGTAGTTTAGACACTTGATTCCTTTAGTTTACAGGACTCAAAATGACATTTGCATAGTATCTAAATTATTTTTAAATATTTTTATTAATTTAAGAAGACATCATTGCCATACAATAATCCACTACAATTATAATAATGTAAAATAAACAAAAATTCAAAGTTGTCCTTTGCAATCTTTTTTCAGTTAGACACTCCTTTTTGTACCCCAATCATAAATGGACCCTCTTAAGAGACCTATTTCATTTCCAAGTTTAATCACTTCACTTCTTTCCTAATAATTACCAAAATCCTTTCATAATAACTACATTATGTCTTTATAAGTACTTCACTCATTTTCCTTACCCACCAACATGGATATAAAAAGGAAATTTAACATGTGCCTTTTCATGTCCATGAGATATATATTAATTCAAATTAAATGTCACATCAACATAAATAATGATGAACTATTGAAAGACATATGGGAACATAAACAATCAAAAAAAAAATTGCTTGTCACTCATAGTGCATAGTAGTTTAAAGCCCAAGTTTAATATGAAACTTTTTCTTTATAGATTATCTAACATAGGGAATGTGTAAACCTAGTTTAGAATTGAATTTAGAGGTTCTTAAATTTGAAAACTTGTGTCAAAACCAAAATTACATGGTTATAAATTGAGAAAAAATTGGACTCAAACCTACACCCAAGAAACCTCCAATTTCTTTTAAAGAATCAAAATCAAAATTGAAGGTTTAAAAAAATAAAATTGCACAACATTAGTTACCACCCTTTTTTTGTCACAACAAACTCATATTATATAAAGCTTTTAACACACATAAACCCTCCAAGCTTGCCTCCCCAAGGTGCTCCATGGTTGTACTAGGTTAAAATGGGCCTTAAAATCATTCAAACTTCCATCTTTCCTTGAAACAACTCATTAATTATTTTAAAATGAGCTTTAAGGAAGTCCGTCAACAAAGCACCATCAAACTAAGTTGAAAACCAAAAAAAGTAGAAAATGAATAGAACATTAGGGTTTTGGTAGTGGTTGTTATTTTCATTTTCAACTTTTTCTTAAAACTTGTGCCCTTCATCACCAAAAACCTTACATTGGACTTGATCCCCTTTCTCTTGTAACACCTCTAAAGCATTATATGTTTGAATTGCAAACATTTGTTTTTTGGCCAATGGCTACATTCATGATTTTCATCACTAAATATCAAACTTTGGATTTTGCACATTTTTAGTTTTTGCATTGATACATGCCAACATACAAATATACTAAGAGAGTGGGGAGCCATGAACATTTATTAAATCCAACATTAAATTCTTTATTACCATTGTTAATTTCAGAAGAAAACATGAAGAAAACCACATTCGATATACATGGTGAACATTCTAGGTCTTAGTATAAGCTTCAAGGGACAATGGCTCCAATGCCAATATCCCATTCTTAGATGTGTAGAGATGACAATGTTGAATGGGGTTATACAAATTTGTATGATCAATGAGACATGATACCTATCATATTTCTAAGTTCATTAAATAAAATAAAATAAAATATTAAGAAATGGAATAGCTATATGTAATAAAAAAAGTAGCAAAATAATTGTTAAACTTGTTGATTCAAATGATGTCCCTTCTTTAATAATGAATACATAGTATTGATCAATGTTGATTAGTAAAAGAACCATCAATTGTGACAAAATCAAACATCTTTTCGTTTTGTTTTCTTGTTTTCCATACTCATAATTCCCAATTTTCAACAAGTATACAAATTTTTAGTTTAAATTTATTATATAACAAAGGCAATATTATTAAGGACCAAATTAGTCTAATATCCAAGTATGAGAATATTGAGGTCAATATTTAGACTAGGTTGGTATGAAAGTTCAACAAATAATATTATTTTCTAAACTAGCCAATAAGATGATGTAATAAATTTCTTTCAATGTTCATTACCAATTGCCCATTGATGTTGCACAATTGGTATGGGTTGGATATTATAATGATTTAATAATTTATGATAGATGTTTGTTTTGTGTGTGTCCATGCCTTGACCCTTTCAAATAGTGGGGCCTCTCATTATGTTTTTTGGTATTGTTGGAAAGCCCTTGATGAAGTAGTAGTGTACATAAAGGCCATTTCATAATCTTTGGACCAATAAAACAAACAAATTATTGAATTTAAAGTGATTTTTGTCAATGGAAATTAATTAAATTCTACTAACTTATTTTTTCAACCAATCAATGCATCTTTATCAAATTGGTGCTTATGTTTGCCTTTTCATATCCCAAACCTTAACACTTGAACCAATGACACGAGTTCATAGTACTTGGACCAATAAGATTTTTGCACAATTGAGTTTTTTTGGGAAGTCATGTTTTTTAGAGCCTTGGTTTCCTAAAAATTTATATTTAAAAAAAGGCTTTGAAGATGACCCCACTTGGGGCAATGGTACAATGGTTCACTAATATATTAAAATTAGATGCTATTAGTATTAAAGTGTTGGAATATGAATTACAAGAAAGTTATTTTGATGTAAAATAATTTTAAATTTTATTATAATAATGATTATTTCTTTAAAATGGTTACTTGTTGTAATTGATTTGAAAAAACAAAATTGATTTAATTTTAAATATATATGTGTGTTTTCATGTAATATTAAATATTTATGTTGCTTTTGGATTTACATTGCAACAGACAAACATTTTAATCAATGATGTTGCTTGTAAGAGGAAAACCCCTTAATATTATAGGGTTTTTTGAATGATGAATGCTTCTTTCATCATTGAAAAAACCCTATAGCATATTTTGTAAATGGTGGTGAAGATTATATTGAAATGGTTAAAAAATTTTGGGACTTTTATTTTTTTTCAAGTTATGAATCTCATTATTTTGTGGGTTCATAATTTCATTATATGGATTTTCATTCAAAATCTATCAAGGGAAAAAATGTAATTAGGGTTTTTCTTTTCAAATTCCTCAAGTAGGTGTACTAGTGATGATCCTTAACATTGATTAGCAATAAATGGCAATTGTTTTGGTGGATTAATAGATCTTTTTTGGAATCTTGCCTAGTTCTAGCGATCTAATGGAACACATTGTCTAAATTTGGTGATTTCTAACTTTTCTTTTTTCCAAATATGGCAATTAAAAAAAATAAAATTCAAAAATCCCTTTGTTGGATTCGCCAACCTCTTTTTTTTGTCACTAGGTGGTGAAAATTTGCCACAAAAAGAAACCTTGGTTGTAACCCATAAAAAGACCCAATGCTTTATGTCACATTTTAATCAAAGGTTTTTAAACTCTTTTGTTCGACATTTTGATGATTAGGAATTGAATGACCATTTTGATTTTCAAACATTATTTTGGTCATAACTTGTGTTACAAATCTTCAAATGGGGAATGTGACTTCGTTTTATATATTTCAAAATCTTTCTAATGGTCTAAAGAAATAACACTTTGGACAAGTTTGACCCCCCTTGCTTCAAAGATTTGGGACACCATAAAATTTCAATTTTCAACTTGTAAGAATTCATTTGAGAATGTTGGAACACATTCTTCCAAACTTGTTCCAATTTGCAAATTTCTTTGACAATTACACATATGGTGTTTTTGACAATTCAATATCCATCTCCTATACATAATATATTTCCACACTTGAACCTTTGTAATCACATTATAACTCTACTTTCAAACAAAATATAGTCTCTCATATTGTGTGTTGCCTTTGCAAAAATGGACTTGATTTTTCATGAAGAAAGCAAAATATACCATGAAAGATTCATGTTCTTCGTTTGAATACCTTCTTCATAAAAAAACCCAACAACAATCTAATATGTAAAATTGGATTGCCTTTCAAAAACTCACTTTGTGTGTTTGCTTACATTCATAGCATTGAAACAATTGCTCAAAATTTATTTATTCTTCCATCGTGCCTTGAGAGCCAATGCTTGCATATTGAAAGCACATGTGATACCATCATATGCAAACACCAATACATAGCCCTTACCACAAGAATCCTTCCCTTTCCTCTTGTTCATGGTGATTTTACTTGTCAAAATGTAAGAAAAGAAAAGAGAAAGTAAAAAATTCTTCTACTCCCTTTTGTCTCTAATGATCTTACTTGTTGAAATGTAAGAAAAGAAAAAGAAAAAAAGTAAAAATTCAAGATGTAGTAAGATTTTTTCAAAAAAAAAAAAAAAAA
>Ga0209611_10003684_pt1 | contig 26467 bp, 16 predicted proteins | sample S1TSphgellanicum_3_FD_187693 | JGI IMG/M metagenome (GOLD analysis project Ga0209611, IMG submission 187693) | Host-associated microbial communities from peat moss isolated from Minnesota, USA - S1T2_Fc - Sphagnum magellanicum MG (SPAdes) (version 2) | ecosystem: Host-associated > Plants > Peat...
GGCCCGGACTTGGGGGAAGCCACCACCTTCCCCCTTATAGTATACTCTGCAGCTCTCCACAGAGGCTACATCCAAATGGTTCTTTTTTTCCTGGGACTCCCGAGTGGGAGTCCCGAAATCCCGCCAACTGGGACTCTTGCGACTTTGGAGCCCCATAACTTTGCGAGCAGACCTTTGATTGAGGTGTAGTCTAAAGAAAAGTTGTAGCTTTCGTCGAGAGCTTTCCAACGATATGTGGCACGCCCCCTGTAGTTAAGTAAATCGGGTTGATTCCCGACTTTTTGTGGTCGGGAGTTAAACTGGCAGTTTGACTCCCAGCCTTTCTTTTGGCCATAACTTGTGCTTCAGATGTCTGAATGAGCAATGCGAGCCCATTTTAGACATCTACGTTTCAAGAGATTTCCAATGATATAAAGAACGTCACAAGACATTGGGTTTTGACCCCTGCAATCGCTCTCTGGAGTTTTGGGAGTCCACCGAGACTCCATCTCCCAAAGTGGGAGTTGCCTTGGGAGTGTGAGTGTTCACTCCCTCACATTCCCTCACACTTTTTTACACTCCCGGGAGTAATGTGATGTGATTCCTCGGCTTCCTCTTAGCCCGTAACCTTGCAATGCCTTTGCCTTGACTCCCGGGCTTCCTTCCTCTTGGCCCGCAACCTTGCAACCCCTTTGCCTTGGTCGCGAGCCCAAAGCTAGGGTTGCGACAATTTTCATTTAGCTCACTTACATATAATACATGTCCAAACTTTGGACAATGAATATGGGACAACCTAGGGTACTAAATTGAAGATATCTTGAGTGGACATTGCACATCTCATTGTTTGAGGAGAATAAATTCAATAATTGATTTGTGAGAATTGTTGAAAATCATCAATTGTTCTTACATTTGTGAGAATTGGGAACTTGAGAACCAACTGAAATTTTTAAGTAATTTTTTTTGATACTCTAGTCGATTCTCATAAAAACAAAGAAATTTCTTAGAAATAATCAAGCTGGTTTTTATAACTCTATGAACAAATCGAAATTGTTCGTTCTCAAAAAAATGTGAGAACCATCCAACAATGGTTGGTAGATGCATGTAGATATTGCTAATGCCTAGGTAAAGGGCTACTGGGTTTTTAGTAGGTAGGTGGTACAAAGACCAGTTGAGGTAACCATACACAGTAATAATATGGGAAGTACAATAATTTCTAGAAGTATAGGAAGCCAAGACTTATTTGCCTCTATCATAATCAAACCCATGACTAATTATTTAACTTTTATGTGGTCAATGAAATGTGAATGGTTTAGCCTAGTATTAAACAAATCAGAAACTTAGTATCCTTTTGTTGCTAGGAGTTAATATCAGGAGGATTTTGGGTGCAGTGAAAATCTTGATGTGTATGTAAGGCTCCCAAAATTAGAACCTGGTGGACAAAAAAATTGGTTATGGTTTTCGTTGATTCTGCAGAGAATAGTTTGATGGGCTCTACAATTGTTTGACAGCACCAATTGATACAAAAGAATGGAAATAATTTTATGAGAGTATAGGCGCTTGATGTTAAGATTTGTACTACCTAATGTGTCCAATGTCACACCTACTGTTGTAACTTTTTGATCAATATATAAGTTTTCAATGAAAAAAAAAAGGAGTTGTGAGACTGTTCAACTGAGTTGTGTATTCAACCTCATTGGGGAATTTTGAGCCTTCCAATTATCTAGCAAATTGTATTATGCATATGCCAAAATTACCAATACATTGCAAGTATACTAATATAATTAAATGCCAATCAATGTACATTGAGTTACAAGTAGGCAATCATCCCTAGGAATATTTAGCCAAACTTGGCTATAAGCCAGTTATGAAGTACAAATCTCTAATCATCTTTTTATGTTTTTGGCTACACGTTGAAAACCAAATATAACAATATAGCAATTTTATTTCCCTCACTTATGGTGGTTGAAAACCTCCAAAATCACTTCATTTTCAAAATTTTAATTTTCGATTTCATTTTTTGGAGCAATTTTGCTACTGAAAAAATGGCTACTCACTATGATGATCCAATGATACCTTTGGTGATACCTAACATGCCTACCACATAACTTTTCAAATATAAAAATTAAGACCAACATTTCCCCTTTTCATCAACAAGTGGTACACAATATCAATAGAAAATTTAGGGTTTCAAAAATTCACATTTTACATTTCTTGGACTTGAGCTTGTGTGTTGTATTTTCTTGTTTTGTGTGGAACTTAGGTAAACCTTTTGCATCCACTATCATTTTGTGTGAAATTACAAAATACAAAGAACAATATGTAAATTGTGAACTACAAAGTTGCAAACCATCAACGTTCAAACTCATATGATTTGAAAGAAAATAGTTGGGGCAACATTTTTATTGCCACAAAATGCCTAAGTAGATACTTGTCTCATAGGGTTTAAGTTCAAATATTGTTATGAATTCATATTGGATATAAAAGTAATATAAAGTTGGTACTTGGTTGGGTAAAACCAACAGGGTAGATTCTTTCATACCAACGCTTAAAACTAGGCTAACACCCATTACAACCCTATACATTAGACTAACATTCGTCTTGAACTTCATTTCTGAAAATTCTAAATAAGCTGTGGTGGCATTATTTTTTCATTGGGTGCAAGTATGTAGATAGGAGCCAATGGGATTATTTTACAAAAGGACTTTGAATCCTTTTTAGTCCTTTTTCACTTTTTCATATGAATGAAATCTTTTACAACTTGTTATTAGAAATACATATAGTTGCCTCAATAAATCACATGTTTTGTGTTAATCATTGTTGAATAAATATGAAAATTTTTAAATGTGTAAATTTTGCCATATTCTGTATTTCATCTTGAAAATTTATCATAATTTTGAATCATACCAAAATGTGTTAATTACTTTAGGATTTTTTTTCTTATATCATAAACACAACTTTATTTTGTATGTCATGCACATTACACCCCATTTACATATGGTAAAGGACTCTTGAAATTTTTAAAATTTGAAAAATATTTTGAATTTTTAAAATTTTAAAATTCCATATCTTTTTAATTTGTGAGTGTTTTTTGAACTTGGGTAGTAGGTTGCTACCATCTAAATTTTTTTACCATCAAAGTTATGTTATTACAATAGTCCTTTACTTAGTCCTTTGTAAAATTAACCACATCTAATGTAACACCTATTCAAGTTCAAACGTCCTTTTGTAAAAAAAAAAAAGCCCCAAAATTTAATTTAATGAAATTTTAATTTGAATTCCTCAACTTTCATATTAGTCATCTAGCATAGCTTGGAATGATTAACATAACTTTAAAATGTCAAGAAAAAAACATATGTAAAAAAGTTCATAGTTTTCACCACTATTCGACATGGTTTGTGGGTCCTATCTCTATATTCGCACCCCATCATGTGTTCTCTCTTCCTTTTGTTCATCAATTTGGTGGCATTGATCTAGTCTATTTTTACACTAACATTTGGCTACGTTTCTTGGTAGTTTCTTCCATGTTTTTGTAAATTGAAAAATATTTTTTAATTTCCCATTGATCAAACTATTATTCTTCAAACTCCTTTGTTTATTGACTTGGATGTGTCTTGATTTTAAATAGAGATGATGTGTGTAAGGTATTATTGTTTAATTGTGGTGGTACGTGCATGATTTTGTTAAATTGTGGTAATGTGTCCAAGGTTTGTTAAATTATTTAATTTGAATGGTGTTGTATGATATATGGGTCCATTCATGGTTGGGGTACCAAAAAAGGAAAAAAAAAATTAAGGAAATTTTAGAGCTACTTTTTACAAATTACATTTACATGAAACAAACTTAAATGAAAAAAATTGAATAGTCCAATATAAGATAATGCATGTGTTAATAGTGATATTTCACATTCATATATAATTGTGTATGAATATTTTAGTTTAATGCTAAAACTGCAAAAAATCCCAGAAAATCCCAAAATGAATTTCAATGGACAACCAAACATGTTTTTTGACAAGAATCTTTCTTGCACATGTGACCTACATTTAAAGCTAAAATTTTTGAACCCATTTGAACATAATTTTTTATCAAATGGTTTTAAAAATGAGTCTTTTGTCTTGCAGCCCTTTCCTTCAAAATTTCAGGACTTTGAAATTTTTGTATGATTTGGGATTTCATCAAATTCATCCAATGAACATGCAATGAACATGTACTTTCATAGAAGGGGGCATTCTTTTGTTGTACAAAAAACTTGAAATCAATTGTATGACTTTATGCATTCCTTTTGATTACTTAAAAAAAAGATGTACTTTAAACACTTGATTATGTTAGTTTACAAGACTCAAAATGACATTTATAGTAGTATTTAGATTATTAATTTTTTTTTTATTAATTTAAGAAAACATCATTTTATCTATTGACATACAACAATCCACTACAATTATAATGATGTCAGATAAACAAAAATCCAAAGTTGTCTTTTGCAATCCTTTTTTAATTAGACAATCTTTTTTGGTATCCTAATCATGAATGGACCCATATATATTTTCATCCACCATATTAAAGCAAATTGGTTTACTTAAGTTGAGGCACATTAAGGTAGTTCAAAAATGATGAATAAAGAATTCATGTTTTAGTTTAAAAATGGGGTTAAAAACACAAAACCATTACATTACCTTCCATTAAAAAACAATTCCAAAAACTATGTTTTGCCCACCATTATACAACTTTTTTAATGGAGAAACTTTAATCAAATTTGATTTTTTTGACATTGCATTTAGGACTTATTGAAATTTTAGCAATTTGAACCTCCCAAAATATATGTGAATGGATATTCACACTTGTAATGAGATTCTCAATATGTTTTTTGGTGGAATGGATTCTACTTCAATCATACAACTTATTAGAAAGTAAATTAAACAAAAATAGTAGAATATTTCATAAGTTTTGAGTCCATTTAAAAAATTTGGGTAAAAAATATGAATTATGATCAAGGGTGTTTACACATGTTTGAAAGTTTGATGTTTTAAACGTTAAAATAGTCATATGGTTTTTTTATAAAAAAACTAATGTCTTAGTACATATAATATTTGATATTAATCCCTTTTAAGACGTTTCATTTTTATTTGGAATTATAAGACATTCAATAATTTAGGAGTTTGTAATTCTCTCCCTTGTAATAAAAAAAAATGGACACCTTAGTATGGTAACACCCACATGGAAGCGTGAATGGAGTTCCAACATTTGTAGCTATTAGCACATTGAGTGTATTACATCTTTAGGGGTATGGCCATGTGATTTGTATACATCATCAATATCGTCCATAGGATCTATGACATGGGGTGGTGTGAAAAATGATTGAGTTCCCATGAACTTCATTATCATGTCAGACATTCTATGACCAAAATTATGAGGTAGATGGATAAATCCTTTCTCTTGAAGACTTAATGACAAGTAGTTTTGATCATGTACAATCCCTAACATATAATGAAAGTCCTTTTAACAATTAATGCCATAAATCAATTCACATTTGTTCTTGCATGTAGGACTAATGTTTCACAAAAGTTGAAAATGACTCGCACTGTTATCATGACTAATACTTTTTTCCATTTTGAGCATAACAATTCTTGACACACTCCCAAGTTCTTAATTAGACCCAAGTTGGGTGTAAGTTACTCAACAACGAAATTGTGAAGAATTCGAGGCATGCTCCCAGCTCTCAACACTAGAAGGGGTAGAGGGGTGTGCTGAAGTTCCGGGACGAGACTAGGAAGAGTGACAAGCTTTATTTATTTACTCGAACCTGCATCTAACCAACTAACAAGTTGGTTAGTTCACTTTCTGGAGCACCCTTGGTGCTAAGACAAGCCACAGGCAACTCTGGACTCACATGATTCACCATGACCTGAATTTGGGGGAAGCCACCACCTTCCCCCATATAGTATACTCTATGCTTCTCCGCGGTACCCACATCCAAATGGCTTTTTGTCCCGGGAATCCCAAAGAGGAGTCTTGAAATTGTTTCGATTTGGACTCCTGGGATTTTGCAAGGTCATAACTCTTTACTCAGACCTCCGATGGGGATGAGGTTTGTAGCTCTCCTTGAGAGCTTTCTAACGGTGTATTGCACTCTACTTTCACGCACCGGGGTCGGGTTGATTCCTGACTTTTAGTGGTCGGGAGTCAAACTGCTAGTTTGACTCCCGGCTCTTCTTTTTGCCATAACTTGTGCTATAGATATCCAAATGGCTCATACGAGCCCATTTTCGACATCTACACTTTGATAGCTTTCCAATGATATAAGGAACACCCCAATGGAAGGTGTTTTGACCCCTATAATCGAACTTTAAAATTTCGGGAGTCCTAGAGGACTCCCAAGTCCCAACTTTGGGAGTGTGAGTTTCATCCTCACACTCTTTCAAAGTAGGGTTGCGACAATTCTTTTAAAGTTGTTTCAAACATCCACCTTATCAAGAGTCACAACATGTTCATTTCATTTTACTTTCATTAAAACTAAAACTTTTCCATTTCCCCAATTGAGTTGGTGTGGCTTCTTTAATTAACATCAATGCTATATTCAAAATTTGGACTACTTATTGATTTTTTACCTTTGGGGTGAAAGCACACCATGGTGAACCACTTTTGTCCAAAAAAATGATGTATGACATGTATCATAGTATGTAGTTAGTTGAAATCTTGATGACATTCTTTGGTAATCCTAAACATTATAAGAAAAAACTTTAGAAAGTGCATGACAACATTATGGAATTCAAAGTTCACTGTGAATCAAATTTAATCTTGATCTAATGATTAAACAAAGAGGATTGAATAAAATTACTGTACATATATTAGAATATAATTTATAGTTTTTTGATGGCCATATGGCCTCAAGTTTGTGATTCATGACACATTACCAAACAAAAGAAAACCCAAAAAAAATGTAATTCTTAGTTACAAAATATCTTCCTTTTTCATATGGTAGTGGTTTTTTTTTTTACAATAAAATTATTATTATGTATTTATTGTTCAAAAAGTGAAAAATAAATAAAATTTTGAATGAATTTTCTATCAAAAAATTTAAATTTTGAAATGGTCCTTTATTTCATTGATGTACATCAATATCATTCACCACCAAAAAAAAATTCAGCCAAAATTTCACCAACAACCTTAGTTTTGAAATATATATGCATAATTTAAAAACTTTGTGATCAGTATTACTTTGTCATAAATATATGCATAATTCTATATAATCAAGTTTTTCAATTTTTGTTGGATTTTAAAAAATGAATTAATTAGTTTAAGTCTAAGGCTATTCAAATATACTTTAAAAAACAAAAATAATCCAAAATGTGATATTTGATACATTGCAAAATAATGACTACAATTTGGGGGGGTAGGACATGTAATGTGCTTTCACCTTTTGCATTTTTAATTAAAAAGGCCACTTTCAATGTCATTGTGTTGTGGCATGGACATGTAAACAATTTGAAATAAGTAAGACTTTGAACACATGAATTGATTGGCCCCTAGTCAAGTTATATTGGGGCACATAATTAATTGATGTCCAATTTTGTAGTGGAATGCAAACCCAAGGATCAATGTGTGTTTTTTATCTCTTGCAAAAAAATAAGGCTTAGTTGTTCTAGGATGGGATTAAGATAAATTCACAAGAAAGTTTTAAAGGTGAATTCCATTTGTACAACCAAGAAAAAAGGTGGTTAGTGCAAATTGGAATTAAAATGGTGCATAGATGAATTAATGGTAACTTAATTCACAAAACACACCATGTCTTAAATTTAAGAGGAGTTCATCACTTTCCTCTATGTAATATATTTAATGATTAGCAGTGAAGGTTGCATCAAAATGGTAATCGATGTCTTTGGAATCATAGGATAGAGTTTTAAAAATTCTCAATTTTGCTAAGCTATAAATCTTGTACTTTACGAATTTATAATTCCTACAAAAAGTTTTTGATTGAGAAGCTTTTAGGGATAAAATTATAGCCCTCAAAAAGAAATTTTCAACATTATATTGTATGTTCAGTTTGGAGGTCATTTGACCCCAATTTCTTATAATTATCCATGTTAAATCCTTTCCAATTTTGAGAAGGAATGGTGCACATTTGATAAATAAAATGAATGTTTGAAAAAAAAAGCTATCCACTATAGAGGTTTGAGCATTTTAAACCTTCAAAAAGACTTTTGATTTGCATCAAATTTTGAGCATTGAAATTTTTCATATAATAAAATTGATTTTTTAAAAAATTGACAATTGAAACTATTGTGCTCCCCTTGGGATTTTTCAAAGATATAAAATACAATTTTCAGTAATATGTCCAAGCACTTAGGTGGCTCTTAATTTGATTGTGTTTCATATGTGTAGCAATGTTTAAGTCTTGGGATACTCTCATAGCCTACTACTCCCTTCTTGTGTTTAAACATTGCTAGCTTGATCATGAACCCAAGGCTAAGGTTGCAACATGAGTGATTTTATTTTTCAAATTTGATTAAGGTGAATTTAATCTTTGATGTTGTTATGTAGATTGGAAAATAAGTTGTTGCACCACTCAAACAACTATAGAACTAAATTGAAAGAAAGAGGTAAGACCTATACTTTTGACTACATGAATGGTTTCATTTTTCAAACTTGATTGATGTATTTAATCTTTGATGTTGTTTTGCACATTGGAAGACAATTTGTTGCAACATTCAAACAACTACAAAATTGAAATTGAAGGAAAGAAGTAAGGCACAAACCCTTGAACACATGAGCAGTTTTACTTTCCAAACTTGATTCATGTGAATTTAATTTGTCATATTGTTGTGCAAATTGGAGTATGCTTGTTGGAACATTTATACAATAGAGAATTGATTTGAAAGAAACCTGTTGATTACAATTTGATAGCTACATTGATAGTTTAATTTTAAAATTGAGAAAAAAAGGATTGATAAATAATTCACATCCTACTATGTGACATTCAATGTTTTCAAGTGCTAGTCTTAGTTGTAGAATTGTTGTTTGTGAAGTTCTCAAAAATATCCTTGTTGCTCCAAACAATGGTGAACATTGTTATGATTTTTATACAACATTGCCTAAGTCCTTAGATTGTATATCTCTTTGGAACTTTCCTTGGACTTGTATCTTGAAAACAAAAATGTTGTCGACCTATGATTTTTGATACAAGATTTAAATTAAATGTACTTTGCTACTTTTCATAAACAATTTTCTATGCATTGCTCTAGGTGTACATTGCTCTTTCTGCATCAATCTTGTACATTGCTTGTAGAGCTTCATCTTTTTGTAAATCACCTGTGGAGGGGTATGTGAGGAGGTGGGTTTGTTCAACATGCCTCATAACATTCAGTTATGACACTTTCAAGCATGATTCTACATAACATTGATCCACACCCTCTGAAATCTACATTTCTTTTAGATTTGATGGTAGCTTAGCAAATTCTGCAACATTTACTTGCCACACAATGCCACATAGGATTCCATGTAAGCATTGGTGGTAAGTAGCACTACAAATCTGAATGCTTGCAAAATTTATCATATCATAGCATTGACTTATTAACCAGTTATTGACCAGTTAGCATTAGGTGTAAATAGTGCATAAGTATGATAGGTAAGTAGATAGGGAATATGAGTGATTACAATGTAGCTACGTAAATAGGTAAGGTACTTGGTGGCTACTATATAGGTAATACATGTGGATGGTTATACCATAGCTAACCACCATGGTTAGTTATGAAACAGGAATATGGTGAAAAAATGTTACCTGTCCACATACCATGTGGTGGGTGCTGGTTCACTCTGTTCCTATTTGGCTAGGTCTGGGTAGAAACTTTCTGTCTACTGGTTATGAACTAGCACCTCGGGTAACCATTCAGAAAGAGCGGTTAGGGTTTCTGTTGTCACCTATTGGAGGTATTTTAGAGTTGTACTTTTCTAAAGGTTGATTTCCCTTTCACACTTGGTCTTTAGCCAAATTTGGTTAAATTTTCTTCTGATGATCACCAGTTTGCCTGCATCACAAAATTGAGGAAAAAAACCCTGTTCTACATATCTATCTATGAAGCAAGGTAGTTTGTTGGTCCTGCCTTGTAAGGCAGGGATTTTGTGTTGAGAATCATTATAGAGTATAGTAGCTTAAGGGATTTTGCCCCCTATAAATGAGGTGAGATGATTCATCCTAATTTGGTTGTATCACATTCATCTTTTGACATTTTGCTTTCTCTACTACCTCCTCAAACGCGCACCCAACCCCAAGTGATTTTGTCACCAATCCATAAGTCACAATATGAAATTATTTTTTCCAAACATGGTCATGGCACCCATCATACCCAAAAATTCATCTAATTCTTTCAAAATGTGACAATGTGATTGAAAACATTCAAATACACACGTCACAATGACTTTTTTTTTTTTTTTTGGTTTGAAAATTTGCACAAATGTGAATAATAAATATGAAAAGGGACTATTTGATAATTGTTTTGGGGAGAAAAAAGTCTTTATGTTTGCAAAAAATTGAAAATCATGTTGCAACATTTCCTTATTGGTTTTGGTTTGGTAAGAATTTTTTAAATGTTTAAATAGGTTCTTAGAACATGTCATTATTTAATGTGAGATCCTTTTGGGTTCCATATAACTAATGTGATGTTAATAAATGAAAAAAAAATTATGAATTTTTTTCTTTTACAACAACATGATGATGTACATGAAAATAGATTAAAAAAAATTTCTCCCAATTTATCATACAATATCAATTGTTGATATTAAATTAATGGCAGGGCCATTGTTTTGTTTTGATTGTCTTGCTGAGATCTCACAAACTAAAGTGCTTCATGTCGTGCTCTTCGTAACTTCGGAAAGCTCTCCATGAGTAAGGGTGCACGACTTGGTTTGAGACTGTTTGGAGCTAGGGTGTGGAAGCTATTGATTATTGAACCATTTTTTCAATGAAAATTAAATAAAATTAAAACTGAAAACTGTATTGGAATTTGGGGGCATTCTTGTGTTGTTGGAAAGCCTTCTGTGAGTCAGATGTAATAGAATTTATTTCTCAATTTGCAGAGGTAAGGTGTGGAAGATATTGCTTTTTTAGTGGCTTTTGTTGCTGGAAATTCAAACAAATTGCAAAAATTGGGTTTGGAAGGGAAAATCAGTTGAGAGCCCTTGATGTGTTCACACTCGGGCCAATGGCATAGGCCACACTAGCTATCAATAATATGAAGTAAGCTAGAAACACAAGTCTCCACATATTTGCACAACAAAAATGCATATTTTTTTGGAAGGTGTGGAATTCTTGGCACCAAGAAATAATTATAAAATATCGGTCAACAGCTCCATGAGTTAAAGGGAAGAGAGATAATTAAAATACCTTGGAGTACCAAAGCTTTTTCCTTTCTATTTTTGGTTTCAAGAAAAAGTTAGCAAGTACTCATATGTTTGCATCATTGGACTTTTGAAGCTATCAATTGGAATCCTCAATGTAAGAAAGCTGAGTGCCCACAAGCAATAACCATATATGCTGGAGACCAGTTATATCTGCAAGAGGACATTAGATATTCATAAACAAAATTCCTAGTGTATTTGGAGGGCACCATATACCCCTGAATATCCCTCCTAGAAAAGAGTAGGGATGTTACACCTACTTGTTGTTCCATTTGGAGGAGGGATCTTACACCTACTCATTGTTCCATTTTGACGAGGGATCTTACAGCTACTTGTTGTTCCATTTCGAGGAGGCATATTACAACTGCCTACTTTTTGTTCCATTTCGACAAATCATTTAACACATTGCACTTGTTTATAGCTTTTGCCTGCTTCTAAAGCTTGCCATGAATTGTCTTGCTAAGGTGGCTGCTACTGTACATGCTAAGGATTTGTCTCGGACGCCATTTCCCAAATCTTTGGCAACAATTGTAACCAGTGTTGTTTTTTCTAAATTTTGTGATGTAGCCACAGTGATGATCATCCATCCATAAGAGGATTCAGCCATCTGGCTATATAAAAAAAATGAGAACGAAAAATTTAAAGTATCCTCTGATATTTTGGCTACCCTACTAAAAGTTTGTGTAGAATATGGTCATTTGAATTTTTTAAAATTTAAAAATTGGTGATGAGAAAACAAGAAAATTACCTAATTGAACATAAGAGCCTTATTGTAAATGAAAATAGCTTAATGATAATGGCTTTTCCAATAGCCCTCTTGCACATCAGACACTTGTGCAAAAGTTGAATTCATGGAGGTGAAAATATCCCCACAAGGTCCTCTGGGGTTCACAAATACACAATACAAAGTAGCCATGGACTCAAGCCCTTGTGGTTCAAATACAGTGTTGTCTGGTGCTTGATTTCAAAAGGAACCTTCAATTCTGGTTTTAGTTGATTTTATTGTTTTTATGGAACCTCCAGTTTGGTCTTGAGATTGGTTTTTGTTTTAACTTTAAAATATCTCTGGCTTTGGTCATTTTCACAAAGAATTTAAATCCAGTCTAGTAATTTAATACTATGTTCAATTCCATCTCCATATTATACTAAATGATATTTTTTGATCTAGTATTAGATTGTTCAACTATTTCACACAATTTTATTTTTTGTCATGATAAAAATAATGTAACATCAATTAAATAACTTGCTTAAAAATGTAGGGCCAACTTTATACTTTTTTTAATAAAATTATATTTATTAATGTAAAGAACCTGAACCTGTTCAAAAAAGGGTAGCATCCTTAGTTCAAGTTCTAATTCAATTTTTAAAAGAGGCCAGTTACTTGGTCAGGTTTCACTGGCACTTCCAACAAAACTAAAAACCTTTGGTCCAAGGACCCTAGAACTTAACCTAGACTTGAATATGTCTAAACCTTATATCTACTAACACTAGTCCAATCCATTGTCAAGTGAGTACCCACTTTGGCAAGTATGAACTTTTGGTTCCAGTTACAAAGAACCAGGTCTAAATTTTTCAAAATCAGATTTTTTAATATCTTATGAACTAGACCAAGAACTGAATTCTTGAGTCTATTTATGTGTGGTCCAATAAAAACTAAAACTAGGATATATATATATATATATATATATATATGAAAAATTAATAATAATTGGAATTGAGGATTAACCAATAACTAGGCACTGAAACTAAGAATTCTTAGAAAAACTAGACTTCAAACCAGATTTCTAGTTCAATTTATGTGTGGAACTGGAATGAGACAATTCCAATTTATTTTTCAAAACTGGAATTGGAGGTTCTTCATAAAACTAAAAGAATGGCCCAATGCTAATTCAATCATGGAGGAACTTGAACTGATTATAGCCCCATATATGGCCAAAATGAACCAGTATTCACCAATGCACCAATTGGAAAAACCTGTTATGGGTTTCATTTGGCTCTCAATTGATTTAGGAGGAAAACAAAAAAAAAAAAAAAAAAAAACCTCCATTCCTTTTTAATTTTTCTTTCTTTTCTTTTCTTTTCTCTCTTCCTATTTATTGACTCACCTATCTTTGACCCCTCCTACCTACTAACCCTAACTTACCTACCAGCCAAACTAGTGTGCCTCTCCCTTGCACCTCTTCTTCTTGATTTTTTAATCTTCTTCTTTCTCCTTCTTCTTGCTTGTTTTTGTTTTGCTTTAGTTTTTTGTATGCTTGCTAATTATTATTATTTTTGCTTTCTTTGCTTGCTATTTTCTTACCATTTGTTCACGGGTGGTAAGAAGCTTGGGGTTTTCTTATTGTGCAAGTTGCCATCCCCAATTGTTGTCATGTCTACTTGTTATGACCACCTAGAAAGGTATGCCCTGTCTTTTTATTGTTGTTGGAGGGAGTAGTGCTGGATCTCCAACCAAAACCAAGCTATTAGCACCACTTCTGAAGCAGCATCCCAGGTTAAATCCCTCTCTTGAAACGGCCGAAGAAACAAGACATTTGTTAGTTCCATAGTCACTTGCCACAACTCCAATGCCAGGGTTTAGGAATTCTTGTTTAGCTCATTCCCATTTGTAGGGTCCTTGCTATCATGAGAAGATAGCTTCTTGTTAGCATATTTTGGGCCATGTGCTGCTGACCGAGCTTTCCTAAAACCATAGACCAACTATGATTTGTTTGGCCCCTGAACTGTCTCACTCTTGATCATGCTTAGGAGGCAAAAGTTTACTTCAATTTGTGAGAGGTAATGTGACCCCCCCATTTGAGTGTCATAGGCAATTAATGAAGGGGCGAGTTTTTGAAGGATTTTTTTTTTATTTGATTTTTTCATGCGTTTGTGAGAAGACAAAGAAGAAATCATTAGAGGAGGAAGAAGAAGAAAATATCAAAGGACAACAAAAGAAAATTCAAAAGGAGTTGAAGAAAAATGAAAGGAAGATAAAGAAGGAGATTTTCTTTTTAAAAAACCAGTTGTGCAACGTCGATTGCTAGTTAGTTTTTAAATTTAAAAAAAAACTTGTGCATTTGGTTAGTTAAAAAAAATTTTATCTTCACTTTTTCAAAAATAGTAGTATTGTGAGAAACTCAGCTTACAAGCCTTGCATTACTTGATCATCCGTCATTCTCATGTTTGCACATTATCGCCTATTGCACCATCATTCAACTACAACCACATTGTCATGCTTGTTGCTATCACCTATCACACAATTGCTTAGTTATAATGTGTGATTGCAATCTATGCCACCTACACCTTGCCCCTTTCTTTATTTTTTGGTTTTATCTGGATTTGTGAAACAAGAACATAAGCCAAAATAAGAATATGAAGGAAGAAGAAGAAGAAGAAATAAGAAGAGGATGAATTCAAAGGAAAAGATTAAATGAAGAAAAGAACCAAACAGAAGAAAGAGAGAACTTTTTTTTTTTTTTAATTAAAAAAAATTGTTGAAGATTTTTTTTTATTTTTTAATTTTAAAAAATGTCAAAAGAAGATTATGTTTATTTTCTTTTTTCAAAATGTTAAGGTTAGAAAAATAAGACCATTTATTTTTTCTTGTTTTCTAAAAATCTTAATTGTAGGAAGAAGATGTTAGGAACCTCAAACCATTTTAAACATGGTGGTTTACGCCTTAAGGTTGAAATAAGATAGACCATATAAATGGAAAAAAAGAGATTGATAACAATTAGTTATGTTTTTGAAATTTAAAACTATTCAAATGAAAAAAAATAATGAATTTAAGATTAAACTATAAAGTTTAAAGCTAATTAATGTTAAAAAAAACATTAAAAGATAAATTGTTATTTACAATCAATTTTTATAACTAAAAAAGTCATTTGTAATTATTTTTTAATTACAAATGATAATTTTTAAATTTTGAAATAACATTTTTTAACTGCAAAAATTGGTTGTAAAAAACATGTTTTCTTCTAGTGATAAAACCCTAAATAATCCTTATTATAAATACCATAAACCTTAACAATTATACAAACATATTAAAATTCAAAACAAAATAGTTTTATAGCAAGTGGGTGGGTGGGTAGGTAGGTAGAGGGTTAATATAAAGGTTTTGTTGTGAGGTAGAAGTTTAGTTAGGAAATAAAATGGTTTTGCTGTGAATTAAAAGTTTAGCTATGAAATATAAAGTTTTTGTTAAAAGGTAGAGGTTTAACTAGGAAGTAAAAGGGCTTAGCTTTCATTCTATTTGGGGTTTAAAAATAAAGTGTAGATCATTAAATTGTGCACCCACAACCTTTGAAAACATTCAATTTGAATGGAAAATAAAAAAGATATGCCCCTCCAAAGTTACGGTGGTAAAAAATGAGAAAAACAAATTTGTCAAACACATGATAAGCCATGATGACTTGCTTTGACACTTATTACCAAACTAGTTTGAACCCCCGTGCCTAATGCACAGGTGTGTGTGTATTTGACGGTACATTACATATGTGCCAAAAATATATATTACGTAGTGATGACCAAATGTCGCAAGCGACATGTAGTAGCTTATCGGACAACACAAAATGCTTTCCCATCTTTTTGGTCGAACAAATCACAAATTTTTTATTAAAAAAATCACTAAATGCGAGTATGCCAAAAAAGTCACGTAGCACTAATTTTTCTAATGTTTGGAAAAATTTATCTGAACTATAGAAAATTGGCAAAAACAAAAAAAAGCTGTCCCAAACACTAAAACATGTGTCCAAATGTGACAAAGTATTCCTACCAAAAAAAAAAGATGTATTTCTCAAAAAAATTGCAATTTTTTTCTTTAAGAAAAGGGAATTTGTGAAGAAAAATCCTTTTTTATTTTTTTGAGAGTTCTAACCCATAATTTTGAGAGAATTCATCATGAAACAAATTGGTTAGATTTTGGGTTGGGTGGATTATTTTATTTTATTTTATTTCTAATTTGATGACATCCGCTAAAAATATTATTAATTTTCAATTCACTATATATATGTGTATTCCACTCTTTCTCCACTCCGTCAGAGTAAACAGACCATGATGAAACGGATGGATGATCAGATGGATGTGAAGCATCATTTCATCCATTTGTCCCATCATTGCAGGGCTTTGGCATGTGTGCCATCTCTTCCTATTGCTTTCTCTGCCGCACCGTGTTTGTATTCCATTCTTTCTTCGCCTCGTCAGAGTAAACAAACCATGACGAGATGGATGGATGACCGAACAGATGGACGGATGGATGACAGGACAGATGGATGAAATGATGTTCAGGACGTCCTATACTATATGTAATAGTAATATGTTGACTACTAAACTTCACCTAGCCCCATCACTATGATGGATGAAGAACTTACTAATCATAATTATCAAAACCACTTTTTAATTTTAATCATGTGGTGAATAATTAATCTAGTTTAAGGCTTCTAAATCAATGGTAATGGGTGTATGCATCCCCATTCACCAAACTTAAACTGTGGGTGCCAATGCTCCATTGAGGGTGAGCTACATTCTAAGCTTGGATCCTCCTCACAACAAATTTTTTGCACCTTTTTTATTTGTCATCAAGTTCTAGTCTTCTCTTCACCTAGCTTGGATCCTCCTAACTAAATAATTCTAGTCCTCCACTCATTGAGTTTGACTCCTCCTTATTGTGATTCTAGTCCTTTTTTTACCCTCCTAATGGTGCTTCTAATGCTTTCCTAGTTTAGTTAAAATCCTATTGATCATGTTTTTGGTTCTTTTTTCACCCTCTTGATTGAGATTCTAGTGTTTTCCTAGTTGAGTTTAGATCCTCTTGTTTGTGCTTTTGGTCTTCCCTTCATGAATTCGGCTCCTCTTGATCATGACTATGGTCCACTTCTCACTCTCCTAATCATGTTTTTGATGTTTTCCAATACAGTTGTTTAGTTATCACATTTAAAGCTTATTTTATGGATACCAATAAATCATATATTCCCCTTTTTTTTTAAGTAGAATATGTATTTCAAAAATATCTGAAATCTACTACACCATCTAGTTACACATTATTTTAGTTTTTAAAAAATTTGCCGATTATGAATATGTTGATTTTCAATTTTCACAAAATGATGTATATGCACAAAGGTTATGCATATCAATTTTTTGATTTTATTACCTATAAAAAAATTGCAACAAAAAACAAAAAACTTGGAAAGTTAGATTTTTAGAACCAAACCAAAATATGTGGGGGCATTGAACCCTAGTTCTATGCAAAACCATAGAATTTTGCCCAATTGTAGCACAATTTCTTTGCCCCAACCACACCCCACACAAACCCACCCCAACCCAAAAAGTCAATCATCATCAACTTGCAATTCTTCAAAGAAATCATATTTTTCAATCAAATTGTAGTTATCTCTTGCATGTTAACAAGATAAAGTGAATAATTTGATTACCTTGTCAAAACTGGAATAAGTAGATCTTAAATAGCAATAAAACCCATTACAAAATTGTGAAACATTGAATGTTTTCATTTCGATGACTAAATATGATATATGTTTACCTTAATGTGCATTGATTTTCATATTTCAAAATATAAAGTAGGTTTTAAGTAGGTTTTTCAAAATACAAGTAGCTTTTGACGTTTACTTTTCACTATGGGTTTTTGGTTTCAAGCAAGTGTCAAGTAGGTTCTTACAGAAAGGAAATAGATTTTTCTTAATGACTTGCTAAAACATATGTTGATCTTCATTTCCTAACTTATTACATATCAATTTCATTAATTTTCTAACCAAAAAGTAGGTTTGAACACATATTTTTTAGTCACTTTCAAATGTAGTATTTATCTACTTTTTAAATTCATTTGCTTTTGATTTCCTTAGAATTAGATTCTTATAAACTTAATAGAACCAACTAATGCTACTTGACACATACTTTCACGTAATCTGATGCTACTTTATGGCAGTTATATGAGAGGTGTAGGGTTAAAGTGGAGACGTCTACTTTTTTGGTATATTTTATCTTGCTTTGACCCCCCTACCAAAAATTCTTTCATTTTCAAATATTGTTTGAAATCAAAATTTGGCTTGTAATTGGCACATGGATCATCAAGCCAATTCTTCACAATAATGATGATCCAATCCATGTTGTCCATTTGCAAGTGGTATTGTCTTAAAGCTATCAACACCCCAACAAGATTAAAAACCTGTTCCATTTTTATTTGTGAACCCAAGATTCCAAGAATCTATTTAGCTAGAAAACCCAGATTTGTAAACTAGTGTTCATACATATGCCACCAAGTTAGTGGATATGCACATGTAAATGGAGAAATAGATAGTATCCTAAAAAAAGACAATTCTTTAGTGACTAATGCACAAAAATATTCGTCAATTGAGGTCCCCACTCTAAACATATTTTCTTTAAGCTCCAATCTTACATAATTAACTATTGTAGTAGTTGTAACAATATTGGGGTTTAACTACTCAAAACACACCATTAGAAGTGGAATCACAATCTTGGCATCACATTTAGATGCCAATTTGATTGCATTTTCGCATTCCACCAAACTTTCCACAATGCACAAAGCCTTGAAGCATGGATCCAACATGATAGCCATCATGTTGTTAAATTGCAGTCATCAAAAGACTTCAAGAAATCCAAAAAAATGTTTGATCACCTTTATAACTTCAAGTCACATATTCCTATGTAAAAATAAGATCTTTACCTCAAAAGGGTCATAAACTTCAAATGGGTTAGACAACTACAACAACTTAACTTCCATGTTCATAATCAAGCTGATAGTTATTGTCAAGGCATTTGACAATAACCAATGGCCCTTGGATTGATTCATCACACATGTTGAAACAATAGGGTTCAATGGGCAAAAGCATGTTAGGGTGTCTCAAATTTGGCAGATTAAAATCCCTTTTCAAAATCCTTTTCTAGTGTAGTTAAAAATTGGCTTAAAATATGAATATTTGGATGATAATGAAAATAACATTTTTTTCCATTTCCAATTTCAAGTCATGATGCTATAAGACATATAAAAAATATGACAAAATAAAATTTCTAAAATAATAATTTCTAGATGCTTAAAAATACTTTTAAAATAATTACAATATTTGGGATTTTGAAAAATCCATAACATAATAAATTAAAATCACATTCCATTCATTCAATGGATCTTTAATTTCTTAAACATAATTCGTCCATTATCCCCAAGTTTGAAACATATGAAACTAACACATTGTAAGATAAAGTCCATATCCAAGTCCAACCACTCTATTAGGAGCCACACATGCCCCTTTAGACCATTACTTTATTCTTAAAATCTTCTTGGAATCTTTTTAATACATCTTTCAAAAAATATTACATTTTAATTTTTTTTTAATAATATTATGTTAAGGTGTATATTAAAAAAATCCAAAAAATATGTCATTAAGAAATATTTTCAAATTGTGCTTTTAATGTCAAAATCATTTAAAACTATTTTTATGCAATTTTTAAACAATAGTTACAAGAGGTTAAAAATCCTTATACATATTTTTCACTTATTAGATTGAATCCAAATTTTTATGAGATGTACATAATGTATTCACAATAACATTTTATAAAATATTATTCTATTTATTTATTTTTAATTTATTTTTACAATCCAAAATTCAAAAAATTAAACAATGGTTATAATCACTTTTGGTACATGTTAACATGACTGCACCCATTCATTATTTTTGCAGGTGTGACAAAAAATGTGGGAAAAAATCAAAAGTTCATTACTTATTGGTTATCCACAATTTTGATTTGATTTTTTCATTATTGGAAGGTTGATTATGATAGCTTTAGAAAAATAAAACTCTTTTTTATTATTTCAATGAATTTTATTTATTTTATTTTCTTGTATCTAAAAAATATAAAAAAAATTGCCATTGTGATGTCCATATAAGGTCACCATAGTGTGCAAACACCTCAACACAAATGTGATTATTTCAACAATAGCCCACATTTGGGCTTTAGGAACCTTTTGTTGTAAAGCCACAAATTTTTGCCTATTATAACAAAGAATAAAAACATTTTTAAATTTTAGAATCTCTTCAAACATAATGACCTTGCTAGCAAATTTTGTCTTCATAAGAGTTTTTAATTTTAGATGTTGCATCCCACTTTAGCATAAGCCCATACCCATTCTTGTGTCCTTTTCTTTGATTTTTTGGTCCAAGTAATGGTTTTCTATAAACTAGCTTGGGCATTCTTCACACTCACATGTTATAGCTTAGAAGAAACCTTGTTGTCATTTGTAGTTCATTAATAGGCTTTAGCCATCACATGCCCAATGCATGTGCTTTCATAAACCCTAAGAATTTTCAAAGGTTCACAATCGATGATAGAATGTAAAGTTGTTGCCATTATAATTGCCAATTAATGTCTTCATCTTTCACAATGGCAATCACTCAATGCAACAAACCAAACTTCTCCAACAAAGACCACAACTATGTAGCCATGGACTACTCAATTGTTTCATTCACTTCAAACAACCCCACAACAACATGAATGGAAGCACAAATATCATTTAAAAACTTGATACCAAAGTGAAAGTATCCACACTATTGCAAGACATCCATAGATCAAAACTAGTAAATATTACTATCTTTGAGAAATTGGTGTTGGTGTTCCTTGTTCTTTTTGTACAAGTTTGTAGCACTAAAAACTTCAATAATTGCACAATTAAAAGAACTTGACCTTTTCTTCCTTGATTGCCGAGCATGAGCAACAATAAGTTTTGCCATCACAATGAGTTGTTGTTTCCTTAGAACAAACAACTTTGGATGTGCAATTTACACATGAGTAGTCATGGGAGTGATCCCATTAACTTTTCTACACTTAACTAAACTTCTACACAAAGTAGATCTTTGACCCAAAGCATCGATGGTTGATTGCTCAGATCTACATATTATGTATCGCAACATTTACAAATTCACCAAATCCATAGGTAGCCCATTGTTCATAACAAAAAATCCCCAACATATAGACATGCAGTTGTGAGGTTTCCAAGCCATAGCTTGTGCTTTTATAACCACAAGTTGTGAAACATCAACAACATCTAACAATGTCACATTGCAAGATTCCAAATGCACACTTTCAACATTTGAAAGTGATGAAGATCTGATTTCATCAAGGGCAATTGATGTAACATCTTCATTAACTCCTCCCATGTGCACTTTCAACAAAATAGGGTTGTTGAAGCCCTTTAATAATCAAAAAGACAAGAACCTAAATAAGAAAAACAAACAAACAAAACCCACATTTTCAACAAAACAAGGTTGCTAAAGCTCTTTAGCCATTAAGGACAAAGACTTAAACCATAAATAGACACACTTAACCTTTTGTGTTTCTATGTTTTTGGTTATAAACCAAAATATTCATGCACAATTATGTATCAATGTGAAAACTCACCACCATTACATGAATTATCTTAAATTGGACTATTTAATTTTTCTCATTTAAATTTGTTTCAAGTAAATGTTATTTGCAAAAAGTAGCCCCACAAAAATCTTGTAGTCCTTATTCCTTTTTGTGAAATCCCAATTGTGAATAAGCCCAAATATGAAATTGAATTGAAAAACCAGCCACTTTGGATGTGTATTTGGATTTTTCTATATAACATGACAACACTAGTGTTTTCTTAGTTAAGTTTGGTTCCTTTTGATTGTGTTTTTGGTCAACTTGTTTTAATGGTTTTTAGTCCTTCCTAATCAAAATTGATTTTTCTTGATGGTGCTTTTAATCCTTTCCTAGCTGAGCTTTATTTTTCTTGATGGTGCTTCTAAGGTGAAAACTTGGTAAAGTAGACAATTCAATCACCTTGGTAATCTATTTATCAAGCTAACAAGAAGTAAAACTAAAACCCATCATAAAATTATTATACATTTAATATTTTTACTTAAATGATGAAAAAAATTGAAAATCTTCACTATTATGAATTATCTTTAAAATTTTACATTATAAAAGTAGGTTTGAAGTAGACTTTTCTAAATGTAAGTAGCTTTTGAAGCCTATTTTTTGCAATGTAACATTTGTTTCAAGTATGTGTCAAGTATATTCTACCAAAGAGAAAGTAAAATTTATTTTCTTTCCTTCCTTTGAATATACAATGATCTTTATGTTATAATTTCACATAAATCTATTTCAATGAAATTTTCTAATTCAAAAGTATTTGTTCCCTATTTTTATTATTCCAAAGTTTATCAAATTTTATATTTAACTTAATACAAACCCAATGGAAAGCACCATGGTTTCAAAATGAAATTGAAGTAAAAATTGAATTTATTTCCTTGTGTTTTTGTGAAAAATCGTCTTTTTTTAAACTTGATATTTTTTCATCAACTTTTTTTGTATAAAATACCATGCTTTCACCCTCTAATCCTTTCTTTTTTGGTATTCTCTTCTTCTGAAATTGGCTCTTCTTGATCATGTTTTTGGTATTTTCCTTTTGATGGTGCTTATGGTCTTTTCCTAGCTGAATTAATCATGTTTTTTTTGGTTTTTTCTTACTCTAGCTTGGATCCTACTACTTGTCCTGTTAATCTATTCATTTGAATGTAGCAACTTTACTAGTTGACACCTTTAGATTTATTGTCAAATCTTTGCTTCTTGTTGAGCCTCTCAATAAGGTGTTATGGATCCTAGATTCATGCCCATGTACCTACATGGATTTACTTCCAAGTTTGCCCAATTTTTTGATGAAGTTAATCACCCACTTCTTGTTGTAGTTCAAGTTGTGGCAAATTTTGTTCTAGCACGTATTTCAACAACTCTTTGAACTACTTGATCTATTGTAGTCCCTACATTTGTTGTTTTCTTCAATTTCTTTTCCTTTTTCTCCTTTTGTTTTCTTTTTTGATTTTTTTCATAATTGTTTTGTCCATGGCCTTTTTTTGCATGATATCTAAGTATTGATAAGATGTCACAACATGTGATTGAAAGTAATCAACTAATGGCTCTTTTCCCTTTGTTTGTATTGCAGGTAAACAAGGCAATGAAAACAAGTTATGCATAGACATGGATTCCTAGGTTAGATTTGGTGCAACAAGTGGATTGTCTTGTAGCACATCAAGGTTATCATATAGGTTTACAACATGGAATTCTTCTAGTTGCTCTTAAATCATAATAGGGCTATGAGGCATATCTACATAATAACGATGGTCATGTTTAGACTTGTTAAGCGTATCTTAAATTGTTTGTTGAACTATTTCACTTATATGCATAAGACTTTCTACAACTGCAAATTTCTCTTCCTAATCTTGATTATGATTACCTTCATCATTTGTTATCTAGTCTTCACTTCTTTGATCATTGACACTTGCTACAATGTATATTTGTGAAGGTTGAATCTTGTTGTCCATTGCCTTCGAGTTCAAAGGCCATATACTTGTGGCCTTAAGTCCATACTTCATTTTTTTTGTGTAAGTGATTGTTTCAAGGTTTGATCTACCCATCTAGTCAAGGTTAAATCTTATTTAGTTCCATGTGATTGCTTCTAAACATAGCTACATCCTTAACCTTTTTGAATGTTGTTTTAGATGACTTGAAACAAGATACATCTAATAGTTGTAGAACATGTGATGTGTGGGATGGTAGGGTGATCATGTTTAAGGCAATTTATTTTGCTTGTGATGTTGTTTTTTTAGCAACATGGTTACTATGTTCATCCATAGCTAACAAATGCCTATTAATGAAGGATAATCCAAGGTGTTTGCACACTATGGTGACTTTATATGGACGTCACAATGCTAATTTTTCATGTATTCTTTAGATACAATAAAATAAATAAAATAAAATTCATTGAAATAATGAAAAAAGAGACTCATTTATCTAAATTTATCATAATCAACCTTCCAATAATGGAAAAATCAAATCAAAATCATGGGTCACTAATAATTAATGGACTTTTGAATTTTGCCCATGCTTTTTGACACACCCGCAAACACTACTACAAAATGTGGGTGTAGTTCACTAGTCCCGTTTCACTAAACCAATGAACTAGTTACATGCTTAGTGATGGAGGGCATGTTTATGCTATGGCTGTGAGGTTTGAGAAAAAAAGGCCAGAAAAGGCTGACTATGGTACAATATTGGTTAATGCGGGGTCCGAAGCTGGATGAAAAAAATGCAGCCCATCCTATAGACAGAACGGCCAACTGGTGCATTGGTGGGTGCTGGTTCACTATGAGCCCCAATAGCTCAATACATCACTCAAGGCTGTAGAGGGTGAGCCAGTAGTGTGGACCTCAAGAAGGCAAATACTAGGTGGTCTTCTGCCACCTCTTTGACTGGCTGAAGGCGGAACATATCATTAGTCAGTCAGAAAGAGCCAAGTAATAAGTGGGATCCTTAGTGTGTTGGAAATGGAAGGATTGTTTGAGTAGTTGTTTGAAAGCTTGTCAGGCACTTGATTAAACTGGACAAAATTATTTGTTGACGTCAAATGTGGAGTGCCACCATCCAAGCGTCGTCGTCGTCCTCCTTCAAGGTCCACTTTGCTTGTCGACAGATCAGACTTGTTTAACATGAGCATGCATTTGGAGGAAGTCTTTGATTGCTTTGTAGCTGACCTACTTCCATCCCATCCTTCACCAACCAAACATGTCCTAGAAATATTGAACTTCTTTAGAAAACAACTACCTTTCTTATCTCCATTTATAGATCTAGAAATTTGATAACATCTCTTTTGAATAACTGACCCAAGCGAGTGACCAACTTTGTTGGCACGGCTCTTTGAACAATTCAGTGATGCAATCTGCATCACCACTGACATCCTTTTCAGTTCTTTGCATGGTCCTCCTCCTCCTCATCCTCCTCTTCCAACAGGTTTATAACACACCCCCTCAAGGCTAAAAAGATGACAAGGGGTTATATAATACATCCAACTTCGCTTGATTGGGAATTGATTGCCCAACCTCCTCATAGGTTTTTGCCATGTGGGAGAGAAAATGATGTTGTTGGAGTGGAGGGCTTCCCTTGCATGCAAGAAAACATGCAATTGCAATAGAGATGGCCACAATAGGCTTTTTTATTGTATCCATGATTAGCAAGAGTAGGCCCCAAATGAGTCATTTAAAGTAATGTGATAATTTAAAAATATCAAATTGATTGATGATTTCTGAATAATTCGATTTATTTGGAAAATTCCAAACTAGTTACATGCTTTACTAAATAATGATACACTTGTTTTAGAATAATCTTGTCATGATTTTAAAAACAACATTTTTGTGATTGGTTAAATTGACCTTTTGCTAGAACCTTGAAAAAAATAATTCTTAAATTCCTAAAAAAAGGTTCAAGTTCTTCAGATAAGCAAGTTGAACTTAAAATAAAATAAAATTGGGAAGTGAGTTGAATTGTCTAAGTAATTAATTGGATTTAATTAATTATAAGACTTTGTACCTATACATTCACCAATTTTAATTTATTATAAAATTTTGTACTTATACAATACTCAATCTTGAGGGATGTGTAATATGTACATGAAATCAAACCTAATTTTTGAACTATGCTCAAAAGTTTTTAAATTTGAAAAAATGTGCTAAAATTGGAACCATAGAGTTTAAAAATTTGAAGAACTGGGCTCACACCTACTCCCAGAGAACATCACAAAAAACAATTTTGTGTCAAAACCGGGACTTGAGGTTCACTTCAAAAGGCAGAACTGGCCAACTCGGGTTTTGACCCTTTCTTGAAGAGCAGAAACCTGAAAAGGAGAGCAGAAGGGCAGGTTTTAAAAAGTTGACATGAAGGTGCATTGTGATTGGTAGATGAGAACCAGGGCAGGCTTGAAATTAAAAAACTTGGGGCTGAGACTACCTTAAGTTTTCTAGATCTGAACTTTGATCCACCAATTCTTGTTGGAAAATGATTACTTTTAAAAATTTTATTTTTTATCCATCATATTATAGTCAGCAAACTAAACAAACCCAAGGAAAACCTTGCATATTTTAATATTTTGGAGTAGTCAAATCCTGGTTTGAAGGCATGTGAGAATTTCTACCCTACAATGTTTGAAGCAGTTTGGTTTAACTTCTCAATGGTGGAGATTTCTCAGATCTGGTGTTGTATTAGAGATGTTTGTTTCTATAGAATCAGAAGAGAGTAT
>Ga0209611_10003685_pt1 | contig 26460 bp, 10 predicted proteins | sample S1TSphgellanicum_3_FD_187693 | JGI IMG/M metagenome (GOLD analysis project Ga0209611, IMG submission 187693) | Host-associated microbial communities from peat moss isolated from Minnesota, USA - S1T2_Fc - Sphagnum magellanicum MG (SPAdes) (version 2) | ecosystem: Host-associated > Plants > Peat...
AAGTTGTAATGTGTTTTCACCCTAATGACATTGATATTACCAAAAAAAAATTGGATTTTTGTTTTTAATGTAATCATGTAAATTAGATTATGAAGCTTTTGAAAGAAATTTTTATTCATTGAAATTAATAATTTAGATGTTCATATTCCAAATATAAGATTATGATAAATTAATCTATTAATGATATTTTTTTGTTACAAATATTGCATAACACCTTGCCCATGTGATTCAAAGGATCTTGTTTTTGTTCTAATTACATAGGGTATTTTAGCCCTAAAATGGAATTGAAATCATGTTATGTCATTTTTGTTCCACCTTAACATGGTTTCACCCATGCATGAAACAAGTTTGAGGTAATGTCATCATCTCATTTGGCACATAGCTAATTAAAAGGAACAAACCAAACCAAAGGACCTGCAATTACATAATTGATATTAATAATTGTTTTAACTACCCTTCATGAAACAAGCCTAATCAAGGAGGTGGTAGCCCACATATAGGGTTCTTATTTTCACCAAATGCACCCTAATAAACATGTGAAGGAAATAAACTTTCAATCTATGACCACCAACAACATGGGCATAACTAGACCATTACAAGATTTGAATGGATGAATGAGGGATTTGGGTTAAAGCTCATGGAAATCAAGTCCAATATTGGAACCTTCATGTGGGAATTACAATGTTGAAAAGTAAAATTTAATGAAAACATGAAATTGGGAGCAAGGGGAAACAAAGCTTTCAACCCAACCAATAATGGGGAAGAACTAAGAACACAAGTATTCCATGATCTTTAGGGGTTCAATAAACATTTGCAAAATAGATTATGAAAAGGGAACATGTGCAACAATATCCCCAAAAACGCAAAACAATGCTCCATGAAGATACATATCCTTTTGTACAACATATATGAGTTCAAGATGGAGGAAAAGGCTAAAAAATAAGGTTTTTTGTTAAGGGAATGGCCCCATAAGTTGACATCATTTGTTTACAAAAGCATAAACTCAAAAAGAAAATAACAACAAATGTTGGGAAGAAGTTATGGGCAAGGTTTCAAATTTGGATCTTAAAGGCTAATACATGATAACTTTAGAACTCTAGTAAGGTGAGATTTGTAGAAGAAGAACATTTATTTTGTTGCATTTTAAATGGTCCAAAAATGTTTCAAATTATTAGACATTCATGGGTAATTGAGTTCAAATTCACAAGTTGAGGGGTTTATTATGTGGAGGCTTGGATATCATGAATATGTACATTCCAAATAATTCAACAAATAAAAGCAAGGTGTGGGAATTGCTAAAAGATGAAATCCCAAAAGGAGGTAATTTGATCCTATGTGGGGATCTAAACATTGTGGAAGCTAAGAGGATAAATCCTCTTTGTGTGATCATCTAAATTTTTTAAAACATGCCCTAAACATTAAAAGCCCTATGAGCTTTAAAGGAGGCCTCAAATTCTGATGGGATAACATGTAGAGTGGAGGAGAAAATAATGGTGAGGTTAACTTAAACTTACATGTTTCTAATGGTTTCACTCATGGCAAAGCATGCAAGGTAGTACAATATGCAATCAAGGGTGATGGGGCTAGGTGTCACCACCACCCTATCTCCTATGTGTTGGAGTTGGTGGATGTTCCTTCAAAGCATTTAGTGTGGCAAATGAACATCAAACACTTTGAGAAGGCAAGGGACTAGATCCACAACATGTGGTTTGCCCAACTCAAGAAGGTAACATTTTTTGCAAAGATGAGGAAAATAATTAAATGGAAAACAAAAGGCAAAGGTTTGAACTTACACAAGTTGATTTTCAAGATTCAATTCAAAATGAAGAGATATAGTAAAAGGTAGGGCAACTAAAACAAAAGGTCCAAGAATTGGAAAAGGTAAAAGTAACATGACAAAAAATTCATGTAAGATTAAATTGTATGCATAAAAGTAGTGTAGTTATTAAAGAGTTTTTATTTGTTATCAAATTGAAACAGGGTAAGAAGTGGATCTTGGCCTTTAAGAATGAGGAGGGGGAAGTGGTCACCTTAAAGGATTTATTGGAAAAAGTTTGTTGCAAATTCTATTGTAAATTTTACAAGGCATAAGAGGTGTCTTTCAGAAAGCATAATTTATGTCCAAGATACTTGATTTTCTTCCTAAAAAGTTACGAATGTGATGAATGTCAAGTTGGCCAAGTCAATCATAACATAAGAACTACACCTAATTACATAATCAATGGCCAAGGGGAAATTGTCAAGGACACGAAAAAACACAAGAACAAAGGTTAAAGGAAGGGTCTAAGTCTTATTTTCAAATAAGGAACAAGACAAGATTATGTGATTTAGAAACCAAAATACAAGAACTAAAAACAAGAACATGAAATGTGCAAGACAAACATGGAAACAGATCTTTATTATGTTAACATATGCAAACATGAAAAAAAATGACAAGGTTATGGTGCAAGATTGTGTATAAGACTAGTGTTGAATAGATTGAAAAAAATGAAAGGTCATGCTTCTATTTATACCCCTTTGGGGATCTAGCTCGAGGAAGCTTCCAAAGAAGCTTCTAATGTGCATCAAGCAAGGAAGATTTTTGAGAACCTTCTTAATTGAGAATTGACTATGAGCTAATTAAAACTTAATTGAAAATTAACTCGGACTTAAATAAAAATTAATTAAGAGTTAATTAGGAGTTAACTAAGACTTAATTGGGATTTAATTAAGAGTTAATTCAAACTTAACTAAGAGTTAATTAAGATTTAACTTACAATTAACTAGAACTTAACTGAGACTTGATTGAAAATTAATTTGGACTTGACTAAAAGTTAATTAAAATTTAACTAAAAGTTATGGATGAACATTATGGATGAATTCCATCCATTAAAAAATGGTAATGTTCATATCTGTCACAGAAATCCCATGGCCCTAATAGGGTGGTGATGGGATTTTACACCTACTTTGAGACCTAATCAAATAAGATTTTTCTAGAATGTTAAATTTTGCAATTAAAAATCACCTCCTTAATGAAATGAACAAAAGATTAATCATTCTATTGTTCAAGTCAAAAGACAAAAAAAACCTTGAAAAAGGCACCTTATATTTGTTTTTAATGTGACATGTATAAAATTTATGCGAAAAAACTTTCAAAAAATTTCAACTAATTTTCAAAGAAATAATTGATGTAGATCAAATCACCTTTCTCCCTTGTTGTTACATTATGAACAATGTTTTCATGACACATGAAATATTGAATTGGGTTAAGTGTTATAATTAATTAATGGTTTTCATAAAACTGGACTTTGTGAAAACTTTTCATGGTCAAATAAGATGCATGATTACATGTTTACAACTATGGAATGAATGGGCATGGCCAAAAACTTCATTGGAATGGTGAATATATTGTTTTAGGATGTTGAAGTAACAATTTGCTTTAATGCAAGTATCACCAAGATATTCAAAATTGAAAGAGCAGTTATACAAGGGTGCCCATTGGTCCCTTACCTATTCCTTTTGATAAGATCAAAGAACTCAACAATATGGTCAAAGAAGCAAAGAGGCATGGAAAAATTAGAAGCATAATCCTCCCAAGAGGGGTAAATAACAAACCATGTTTCATTATGTTGTAATATCACAATAATAGTCAAAGGAGAGGAAGCAATTTTCCAAAATGTGGTAAATAAGCTTTATGTCTTTTACTTTTAAATGACCTTGGGCTAAATTAGGAAAATCTATTGCATATTGGTTCGATAAAATATTCAAATGGAAATGGGCCAATGAAGGGGACGCCTTTAAGCTTTTTAGGTTCCATTGGGCTTCAACCTAGACATTAAGGATATAGACGAGTTTTTATTGAAAAGATTAGAAGAAAGCTAAAATTCCAAAGCATGGTGCAATTGCTTTTAACCAAATGGGTGATAATTATCAATTTGGTCTTGGCATTAACTGTTTGGTTTTTCATTAGCATTTGGGGAAGTTTTTAAAAGTTTCGAGAAGATGCAAATCCCTTTTTCACACTTCTTCCAAGCAAGTGGTTAGCACCACACCATAACAAAGGTTTTGAACACATTGTTGTATTCAAAAGAGGTAGGAGGCCTAAGGTTAATTGACCCAAAGGAAGTTATTTCAACATTATTGTGTAATTGGGCATTGATTACATTAAAGCCAAGTGACTCAAACTTAAGAACATTGCTATGTTTTAAATTAGCATGGTGCAAACACACTTGTCACAAGAAATGGTCTTTTGATCTTAATTGGGTATAATCAAAGGCCATGTTTTTACAAGCCATGCTAAAAAATATGGGGTCAAATTATGAAAGCATGTAAACAAATGGTTATCCATCTTCAATTGATCCCTCCTCACTGAGTATACTCTATGAAAAATGTGAATTTGTGTTGGGATCTTCAAGTAGAAGTGGGAAATTTGTAGTTTCAATCATGAAAGCCCAAGTTTTTCACAAAACAAGGATGTGTATATGCAAAGGAGTTGTGGAATAAAGAAAGCAAATGCTTCCACTCATGTGAATTATTAAAATATAAGATTCATTTTGAGGAAGATGAATAAAATGTTTCATTGAAAATAGTGAACAACATAACTTTGGATAAAGCCTATCTAAAAACTAAAAAAACCCACACAAGGTTCAAGCAATAAAGAGTCATTAGCATCTATGATGACCTAGCAACTAACCCAAAGGTAATATTTTGCATTAGCAACAACTTTCTACACAAGATAGGTCTCACTAATCAAAGAAGGTTGGAGGTAACTCAAGAGGTCCAAACATATAATGCTAGTTACAAATCAAGATTGTTTCTATCTTTGGGTGTTGATGGATTGGTAAAGAAAAGTTGGTGAAATATTGTGTTAAGTAGGGAAAGAATTTGCTAATCAATCCAAATAACATGTTCAAATGTAATGTACATGAGAGGTGGGTGCACCTAATCCTAATAGACTTTAGATTGTATTGGAAAGACATATGGATGAAGAAGAGAGCCAAGAAAGATGTTAGATTTATCTTGTCTTTGTGACATTAGGCATTTGCAATCAACACATGGTGTGCCAAAGCAAACCAAAACATTCAAGTGGAATGTCTTTCTTGCAACATTGTAACCCCAAAATTTGTTGCCCATAGATTTTGGCAATGTCCAAAAGTGCAGAAAGCATAGGAGCTTGCCTTTACTTTCCTATATAACTTGAGGTATCCCTATCACAACCTTAAGAATTCAAAAGCCTTAAGTATAGAACAATGTAATTTGTTCAATAAAAGGAACTCTTTCCATAATGAATTTTCTTCAATTGTTTCCACCAACATAAAAATAATCAAAGCTATGCGTATGTAACTTCTAATACCTAGATATTTTTGTTCATTTTTAAAACCAAAGACTTGGGAGAATTTTGGAAAAAATTTTTTTGTAGCGCACAAATGACTTTGTTTTTTGGTTGTATTTTTTTTGTCAAATTATTGATATCACAAAATTGACCACCAAAAACAAAAAAACCTTGTTCATGAAGAAATTATATTTTCTTACAAAAAAAAAATTCCAAGATTTTTTTAAAAAATTCAGAAATGCAATGATTTGTAAGGATGTCAATCACTAGAAGTGATGAAAAAAATTTAGAAAATTGCCAAATTTCTATATATTTGGTCTTTTTTGTATGTGACCAAAAATAAATATTTGAATTTCATATTTGGCTCACATGCTAGTTGGCTAAATCTTCCTAGGAATAATCACCATTTTCTCTACATCTACTTATAGATGATCACCACTTTTTTTGCATTAAAAATTCCCTCAAAAAAACACTTAGCAAAGAGTGATTTTTCATACTCAAAACATTTGTTCCTTCCATATGTGTGCCCACCACAACACTTTGTCAATATCATGTCTTGGTTCAATTAAAAAACCTTAGCATGGTTTCATAACAATAAAAAACCTTGGTTTCATAACAATTGCAATTCATACATCAAACCTTGCAAATATGAACTTTAATGTACATCCAGTGGCATAAAAGAGTATCATAGGACAATTTGTATATAAAGTTTGCGTGATTTTTTTGGCACAAATTTTGTCATTTTTTTTTGAATTTTTTGAGTTTTACTAGTGCTTTTACACTCACTTATTTTGCCAAAATTTTAGTATCACAAAATTGCCCAATTTTTAAAAAAAAAGACCTTAAGACATATGGGTGCAATGTATCTAGTATCTAATATAGTCTCCAATGCAAGTCTGGGTGTGCCCATTCATTATTGATGGGCCAAAGCGAACAATCACCCACTAGCTGATCATATGAGATGGATGCTACATGGATAGGAAACAATTTTTTTCATTATATTCCTTCCCATAGTTAATCACAATGATTAGTTAAATACTAACCATTCACACTTATCTACTTACCTAGTAGCCACCAAGTGCCTTGCCTTACTAAGCATGATTCACAACTAGTTTTAAATCCATCTTTTTTTAGATTTTCGTTTGGAGTTTGTGTTTTAAGTCCATGGTAAGTTGATGTAAATTTTTCTTGATTTTGGGGTGCATTCACATATGTAATGTAAAGTGACATTGTTGATATTGTGGCATCCTAGTTGGCATGTGGTCATAACTTGGTGTTAAATGTGTGTGCTAGCTAACAGTAAATCTAGCCTCGAATTTAAATTTTACACTTTTTGGTTGATGTTATGTAGACCTAAGCAAAAAGGACCAAATAACTTGGTGTTACATAACATGGAGATGATTGTCGGGGTCTACTCCCATCATCCTTCCCACTTACCCCAAAAAGAAGAGGGAAAAAAAGAAGAAAGAAAACAATGGCTTTGGCTTGAATGACCATTTGTGTTAAAGCCCCAATCAAGGCCATAACACATAGCATGGCCCTCATGTGTGAATGTGCAAACTTTCTTGTGTGATTAACTTTCATGATCATTATCACCCTATGCCTTTTTCTCCCCCCAAAAAAAAACTCTACCAGCTATTTTGATGATAATTTATTTTTTTTGCTTGTCAATGATAACCCTAAAACCTTAAACCCTTGACACTATGTGTGGATATAATAATCACTTACATTATCGACCTACCTATGATACTTATGTATTTACATAGGTAATTATTTAAGTAATGTAAGATGGGAGTAAGAGGGTAGGGTACCAAGGTTGAACCTTGGTAACTCAGCTGTGGTTCATTCTTGACCAAGTCATAACCTTTTTTCCAATTGAATGGTGGGTGCGGGGTCACATAATCCAAAAGCACTTAGGTAGGATAGATAGGCCAATGAGCAAACATTTAAGAACTCAAACGAGGTCAAATCCTCACACATTGTCCTTTTGATTTTGAAGCTCAAAGAACATTTTAAACCTTCCACCTGGTGCTTCTAATGCTGCAAAAATCTCTCAATTCAGTAAAGGAATGAACAAGACATGGGGTGTTTAAGTGTAAGGGGTTTAATGTCTGATGATAGGTGACTTAAAACAAATTAGGATTTGAAGCTTAAGATCTTGGATGGTTCCATCTTTGTTTCTTGTAAAGCCCTAGTTCGCGCACCTATCAGGTGTTAAATCACTCAAAACAGACTAAAAATGAGGAAGATATGAGGCTGGAACTAGAGAGGGGTCTATAACTATTCTTTCAAAAAAATTGAAGCAAACTATAATTCATCCTCATCTTGTGTTTTTGCTCCTTTACTTCTGACCCTCAACAAACATTTGTACCCCATCAGTTTGCACATCCACTGACAATACACCCCTGAACTCAGAATTCACCCAACCCCTGAGGTTATGCGGTGTAATGCCTGACTGCCAGGGTTTTAGGGTTTAGGGTTTGGGGTCCCTGGCACTCAAATCTGGCTTTAAACCATCAATTAGAGTCAAATCTTGCACATAACCATGTGGGTGCTGGCAGAGCATCTGAGACCCCCAAAAAGTTCAATGGGGGTGAGAGGTATAAGCAATGATCCTTGAGGGTTTGGGTGCTTGAGGGTTTTGCTCATTTGTTCCCTTTAAAAAGAGAGTTAGATGGCAGGTCAAAACAAGGGGGAAAAAATGTTATCATGATGAGTAGTAAAAAATCCAAAGAGTATACAATCCACTCCAAAAGTACCTACATTGGATACATACATCATGTTTTTTTTGGGTCATTAGGGAGTTATGTTGATCCTTCTTTCTTTCTTTCTTTCAAGGAGTATGTGGCCTGTGCCATTAGCCCAAGTGTTACCACATTTTCAACTTATTTTTCCTTCCAAAACCTTGTTGTTTGGAATTTATTTGAATCTTCAGTGTCAAAAAATCACTTAAAAATCAATATCTCCCACATTTCTGAATCCAAATCTTACCAAATAAATTCCATTAAATCCTGCTCATCAAGATCTTTCCAACAATACCAGAGGCACATTCCAATTCCTCCGAAATTTTCAGCTAGTATTTAATTTAATTTAATTTAATTTTCAACGAAAGAATCATTCAATATTCCAGAACCTCCCTACACTGCAAGTCCAAATGCCATGAAACCAAAGCCAATGTACCCTTCCTCCTCAAGAGCTTTCCAAAGAGACCAAGAACACAATTTGAAGCATCCCAATTCAGTGGATCTCATAAGTACAAACAATATAAAACAAAACAAACAAACAACCTTTCTTCATAGATAGATGATGGAGTTAGGTTAAACACTTGATGTTATGGACTTTAGTGTTGAGTCCATTAATACCATATTAGTCATTTAAGACTTAAAACTTACTTATCATGAAGATTTTTTAATGTTAAACTAAAATTCACTTAACATTAAGCTATCGGGCCATCTAACATTGAATGCCAACTAGGATGCCACCTAGATTTTCATTTAACATTGATTTAACATCAAGTATGAATGTACCATTATAATCCTTCTTTCTTTCAAGGAGTACGATTGGGTGTGAGTGACAACATAACATGCGTCACAAACTAGTGTATCAATGGATGAGTCAGGACATGAGAAAATCTCGGAAGCTACCTTGCAAACTTTATGCAATATCATGATTGTCTGATGTATACATCAAGCAACATTTGATGGTTTTGTGTGATCTCAATTAGTAATGTGCCAGTTACCATTGATGTAAAAAAGTATGTGAGGGCTACTGATTGACCAATAAATTCACATGGGTCATTCGGCCTCTCATTGTGTTGGGTTGCTTACGTCACGGATGATTTACATCAAACCATAACCCACATAGGGGGTGTGTGTGGATGTACTTCTCGGATGTAGTAAATATGTGCACAATTCTATTTTATGGATCTTGAAGGTTATTTGATCTGGGTGAGTGGGTATATACCCAAGTTAGTTGATAACCGATGGGCAGATTCTAGTAATCGCACACAATACTGATATATATATATGTATCACTATACAAGGGCAGCTTCAACACCCAACTATTCAACGAATGATTAATTAATTAATTAATTTTGAAGATTCCATTGTCCAAATAAAATATTTCCCAAGACATTCCTAAAGGATTCTCCGTTTTCCCTTCACAAAAGTCTGTTCTTTGAGAAAAAAAAAGTATTTTTGAGAATTTCAGCACTTCTACAAATAATAATATAAGTATTGGAAGAAGCTGCCAAAGGTGATTATGGTATGTGATATGTGATATTGAAGTTAAATTACCTGATACTAGTACAAGTAATAATAGAGTTATCCATAAAGTCACCCTGTCTTCACCCTGTCTTTGGGCCTCCTTTCACCCCCAAAACCCCTCTTTCAGTGGTATCTGCTGAATCTCACCCTGTTTATGACCAAGCTCAGGGTTCTGGTGCTGTGTTTTCCTTAACTTTCCAGATAACTCTAATATATGTCATGTATTTCACTTCATTGAGAGAAACCCATTCCCATTTCAGAAAGAAAGGTGGCATGTTGGGTGGGAGCACTTTCTCCTTACTCCACAGATCACAAACAAAACCCCACAACATCATTTGACAAGTGGCAGCTGGATCATCTTCTTCTTCTTCTTCTTCTTCATCATGGGCCAATATTAGGGTGGCATCATTTTCATGAAGCTGATGTAAAAGCTGATGCCTACTGGGGGAGACCAGCACTGAGAGTTTATGAGGAGGTGAGGCCACCCAACATCAATTCTAATAAGAACATTTAGCCTAGTGGGTCCACAATGTGGACAAAATTGGACAGTGAAAAAACCTTTCATGTGCAACTCAACTCAACTCAACTCAACTTTCATGGTGGTGGCAAGTTGGTCATGATGCCCTGATGCTCTCTTCATCATTTGTAATTGGTTTTATATGCTGCAGAGAACAAACTTAAACTTACTTCAGAGATGATTGGAGAGTATGCAAGAGGCAATCAGGGTGAACATTGTCATTTCTCTCTACTGTTGATCTTTGTATCTGTCTATCACCAGCTTTTCTAAAAGTCCATATATTCCCAAAGCTACTCTAAATAGCTGATGAAACTATATATACTTAACACCCACAATCTTTGAGCTCCAGCTACATCACCTGAAAGCTTGCATGCAAAAAAAAAAGGGGGTCATGGTTTAGGGTTTAGTGATCTAGTTTTCTTTGGATGTAGTATATCTCTCTACTCCAGCTTCTCAGGGAGACTACTAGTGATCACCAAGGTCATCCTAGGCTAAGCTGTAAGAATTGAAACCTAACATAATTTATGAAATGGGTGCTTTTCATGCAATAGGATTTTATATAGTTTTAGAGGTTGTAGCACTCACTAAAATAAAATGTCTTGTAGTCTCATGAATTACATTCATGTCAAATTTTGGTATATAGAACATGTGTGATGTGGAAATGTCACCTAGACTTTTTTGGGCTAGTGTGAAAAATGGGATGTGGATTAGGCTCGACTACTTTATGGGAAGTTATCATCATTAGCTTAAATGGATTGGACCCTTCACATTTTGTTGGTTGGAGGTGGTAGATTGAGGGGTTTATGTTCTTGTGCAATATAAAGCGTGTGGGTTTTGTGCCAATGTGCAATGTGCTAATAAAGGTGATGTGGATTCAAAATCAATCGAATTGATTGTTGAACACTTTAAGGTTTTAAACTTTTGGCAAAGTCCACTAGTGACGATGATTTGTGGAGTTTTTGTCTTTACATTCATGAAGGATGTTGATGATGATGGTCCTATACTATGTGAGTTTCATTAAGGGTATTGTAAAATGGCTATGGTTTTCTTTTAATGGTTGGTAGTGGGTGGCTAGAAATTAAACAATGATGTCAAGAAGATGGCAATGGAAATAAAGGTGGATGGAACAAGATACATGGTGTGAAGGAAGAGGTGATAAAAGACAATTGAACATATTTCTATGCAAGGATATAGATATAAGTGTTTTTGGTGTTTTTTTTTTTGTGTGAAGCATTTGAAGTTCATAGTTTGTATCCTTTTCTTTTTTTGTTGCATAGGATGCATGATTGTGTAAGGACAAATATAGATTCTTGTAAGTTGTTTTCCTTAATAGTGGCATGAGGGATGGAAATGAAAATCGAGTCTAAATCTACAGTTTGTTAGATCCCAATTATTTCTAAGAAAACATAAAGTGGGCTATGGGGTTTGGGATGATTGTTATTTTGTTTGTATGTGCTCATTTTTTATGTCCACAAGTTTAAGAATCGAATTTGCTTATTGGGGAATGGGGATGTTGTTGCTTAGGAAAATTTTATGTGAAAAAGGTAGTGCAAAATTAGAAAAGATAGACAATTTCTAGGTTTGGATTTGGAAATAGAGGGATGTTTATAGAGAGATTATGAGTAGAAGCTTTTCTTTTGAAAGCTTATAAATAGATTGGAAAAATTGGAATGAAACCTAAACAAGAAAACCAAAGAGATGGACAATGGAAAGTTTGATTCATCTCCATGTGGAAAGTATGTGGCGTTTGTAGTTGTTTATAAGTTATTTGACATCTGAACACTCATGTTAGTGCTACAAGTGGTTGATAGATGGCGGCGTTGTTGAGTTTCTTTGTAACAAAAAAATGTTATGTTCAATAAATACCAGACATTGTTTAAGTGTGATGTTATTGCCCACATGAGTTTCTATTTATTTCAAGTCCTTTAGTTTTTTGTTACAATGGGCACAACAAATGTGTTCCCAAGCTTGTTGGTTGTTATTTATGTTGACTTGTCTCACGATTAAGGGTTTGGTGTATATGTTTTGTATAATTTTATGCTACAAAGGTTGGTGGGCAAGATGTTGGTGTGGACCAAAAAAGGATTGTAGCCAAAACAAAAAACAATAGGAAATCCTATAAGTGATTTATTCATACAAAGACACAACAAAAACACAAATAGAAACCATATACATAAAAAAATTATAATATAATAAGAACCTAAGTCTCCAAGTTTTTCCTATAGCTAAATATGTAGCCCTAAATAAATCAAAATGTAAGGTGGTCATGATGGATCAAATCCTTCTTGGAATTCTCTTTTTGAACATTGTGGATCACCAAGCTTGGTTTTCAAATTGTTCCTTTCCTAACCAATTTCTCCAAGCATCTCCCTTAAAACATAATCACATGGTTTAGATTCTTGAAATTTTATTTCTTTCCACAACTTACACAAACACCCTTTCTTTTGGAAACTCAAATGTGATATGCTACTAGATGTTTTTGTTCCCAATTTCCCAATTAAGTTTCCTCTTGAATTAAAACACAATGCAATTAATCACCAAAACTTTTAACTCTAAAAGGATGAGGCAAGATTTCTCACACATCACACACAACTACAACTTTCAAACAACTTGATTACAGATCTTTGACAAATCACCAACATATTCCCAAACATCCCTCGTAGCCAACCCATTCCCTAGTATTTTTCATCACCTCTCCACCACCATACCAATTACTTTATTTATGAACATTGTTTATAGATATTTAGGTTTTAACAACATAGTAAAAAAATATTGAAGAACCTAATCAATTATGGATTGCATTCTATTTTGCTTCATAAACATGTCCTATGATTACAATTTTTAAATGTCACACACAAAATAAGATCACAAAAAACTTAATTTTGCTCCAATCTCCCTTGTCCCTCAACACCATGGTAGTTTTTTTAAATCTTCCACCAAAATAACCTTCCCACCATGGCCAATTTAGTTTCATCAATTGCCAATTTCCCATTACCTTTCTCCTTTAAAAGAAAAACTCCACAACAGATAAAAACTAACATCACACACCACACACCAAAAGTTGACAACAATTCAAGCGCCTGCCACAAAATCCAACAAAAATGTTATCATTGTTGAAAACTTGCAAAACATCAACATAAGGAAAAAAAAAACATGCCTATTCTAAAAAAGAAAACATTCTTCTTTAAACCCTCTTGTTAACCACATTCACATCTTTTAGAACCAAAAGCAACCCACTAAAAGTGAAGGTACGTTTGATTACTCCTTCTTTCATCCATTAATACTCATTTTTAAGTCACATGATAAGTCATTAGTTTGAGGGTTCGTTAATACAAAGGGCTAAGTGCATTGTGTGTGAAAGTTTTATGCAAATACATTATCAAAATGTTTATGTTTGTGCGAATAATGTTATTAAAAAAATGTGCAATGATAATTAGGTAGCCATGACATTTCTATAAAAACAATAGCTAGGGATTATCTATTAATTTTTACTTTGTTAGGTCATTGATAATTCTTGTTGCGCATTCATGCAAATAGTAATTAGGATTAAGGATTGTTGTGAAAATGATGGAAATTCATAGGGGATCACGAGCATGGTGATTAATCATTGTTCTTTGTTTATGTTGATTCAATATTGTGCAACTATGTTTGGCTATATGCATGGTGTTAAAATCATGAAGGGATCTATGAGATAGAGAAAACTTACATTCCCATTAATTGTCTTGTGTTGCATGATGTCATTGTGTTATCACATGACAATTTGTGAAATATTCCATGTGACAATGTGTAACTTAATCAACTATGTCAGTTGGGAGTTTGTGTTCATTTGAAAAAAAGGTTAAAGGCTAAGATACCTATGCATTGAATCTAGATGCAAAACAAAATTGTTGTGAAAATATTGAAGATCATATGATGTCATTTTTTCAATAGAGGTTCAATGCCATATAAAATTAGTTCATATCACATTTGTGTGGGTATTGGCCAAGCATGCATATTAAAGGGAATATGAAATGGCCTTGTTGTCAATATATGAGTTTAAGGGGCATGAAAAAGAAATATTATCACAATAGAGTTCTAAAATCTATTGATCCAAACAACCATCCACATAGGATCTACATTTTTAAAGATTTTCCATTAGATTAGAAGGGAAACCTTGACACAAATCACGTGTGTAGAAAGACTCAAGTCATAATGTTGTGTAACACTAGTGTAATATTCCACATTTCTCTTTTCTAGGCTATTTCAATATAATAAGCAAACTGTTGGATTCATAGTCGTGAGAAAGTGATTATTCTTTGCCATTTCTTTTGGTGACATGTGTATCTTACATTGAAATGCATGAAACCACATAATTTGGGTGTTAGTTTGCTTGAATGGCTCAAAAATATTGTCCAAATATCGAGTTGGAATGTAATGAATATGTGAACAACTAATAATCACATGAAAACTAAGAAACAAAAATGAAAATCTTGTAATCCAAAGCGAGAAAATCAACAGTATATTGGTGGTGTTGTGGATATATTGTTTGAGGAAAAATAAATGTCCACAATACTAAACATTTGTGTTTGAAAACACAAAAACTTTGAAAAGGTTTCATCTAAATTGGATCAATTGGTATTTTCTAATAAAATGATATGTGTGCATCTTTTGAATACCTTATTGGTTGATTTACATGCAATAAACAACCCATAAGGTGTTAAAAGTGTAATGACATGTCACATTTTTTACCACCTAACAAAATACCTTAAATTTTATATGGATTGGGGGCCACCACCTCTCATTGTATTTGGCATTGTATGTATTAATGATTTATATGATTTTTAATGGAAGTTAAATATAAAACGATGATAATAATATAATTTATTGAATGGTCACATAGGGAACAACCACGATTTAATAATGTTTTGGTATTTTTTAATACAACAATACATGTTCATTTTTAAGACATTAAAATAACCTTACACTCATTTACCTTACACATGTGTCATGAACCAAAACCAAGTGTTATTGGAAAAATATATTTTGATGTAATGACTAATCACCACCTAATTTTTTTTGTTGGTCACCAATTTTTTTGCCCATGATATTTCTAGCTTGAAGTTTACACTATTCGCTTCAACTTAATTGTAATGTTTAAATTGAAACCAAATCGTATTCTCCTTAGTAGATGCCCAACCCCATTATAATTGATCACTTCAAAATAAAACATCCTTTATTTACAACCTAAGTATCTCCTAACAAATTGAAGTTTAATTTTTTTTTACATGTACCATAATTTAAAACATCATATTTTAGTGTTTTTAGTGTACCAATATCTTAATCATTTTTTGTTATGTTGGGCATGAAAATATTTCATGAGAATAAGGAATCAAGTGACAAAAGTAAAAAAAATTCAACACTACAAAAAAATGAAACATGAATTTTCTTTTTGCTTCAAAATTAGTACAAAAAAAATTTGATTTTCAGTTTTACTATCCATGATGCAAAGCACCCTAATGACCTCCTTTTATGCCCTATCATTATTATCTTTGACAATGTAATGTAATAGCACTACCATTACTATCCCTAGCAATAAAATGTAACATACAATTATAACCTTAGATAATGAAACTCCTTATTTTTTAAAAATTTCATGTTCATTTTGGTTGACTGTGGATAACCTCCAACTAGGTATAAAATGAAAAATTAAAAACCATATTGGTGCCCAACACTATATATTTCACATATAACTTTATTTTGTTGATTATGAAATGTCACCAAAATATGAATTTTAAATTTTTGCAATTGAGTTGTTAATCCACATTTGTTATGTATTCATATTCTCAATTTAATTTCAACTTTCACCAATTAGGGTGAAATTAATAAATTGTGATCTTTGAATAAGGGTGAAGTAATATTATAACGACAATTTATTTGATAAAAAAACATTTTTGACCAACAAGTGATTCTTGAATAAAATAGGATTTTTCAAAATGAAAAAGAGGAAATAAGACTAAGTAACCAAGGCTCCTTCCTCACTCTTCCATAGAAATCAACCTATTAGATCCAAGGATATGGAAATCTAGCAATAAACACCATAGCATTTTATAAGTTTTGTTCTAGAAATGATTGCCAAATACATAATTGGATACCTTACCTTAAGGTCAATTTCGTCATTAAATAATCCTCAAAATAGTGAAATGAAATTTTGTGAAAATATGAAGTTGACATGATGAAAATATCATAATTATCATAGGCTACATTCTGAATGGTTTCATTGCTCATATAACAACATTATAGTAGATGATGGAAAATATATAATTTCAAAATTTAAAAGCAAATTCATTTTTTGAAAAAAATAAAAATTGTTTCATCAACATGGAAACTAACCCTAGGCTATGGTATATGAGAGTTCAATATTTTGACATGATTTGAAAGTTTGAACCAATACTATGCATGTGTATGGTTTAGGATATGCACATCATGTGAGCATAAATGTAATAGGGAAAGTTACTTAAACCTAATGCAAGTGTATAAAACCCCATTCACATTTGTGAAAAATTATAATTGTTGAAAGGTGATTTGATGTTGTGTAAAATTGTTTTAAGGTTAAATTTAAAGCTTCAAAATAAATAAAACAAGGAAAAAAAAGTGCATGATGTTTAGGCATGATTTTATTTCATGTTAAGTGCTTCACCTATTTTTGTCTTTGAAGACGAAATGCACAATGATTCCAAAATCAAACATGAATTTGTGATGCATAATGAATGCATTGAATTGGAACATTACAAAGTGTTAATGTGGGTATTAGGGTTGAATCTTAGCACATTAATAGTTTACATATGCCCAAAAACTATTGACATTAGCTTGTAATGTATATGATAACAACTTTCATTGCTTTCATATACTGAATCTGTATAATGGAATTTAATGCATGAGGATAAGTGTAAATGTAATGAATATGGCTACGTTTGTGTACATTATCAATGACCATTTACACTTATGCTCACAACACTAGTTTGAGTTTTGAAATTTAATTCAACCAATATGTTCATTGTGCTTCAAAATTTATTAATGTGATTATAATTAATTATATGGACTAGAAAATAATTGTTTCTTATAGGGACCTAATAGAACATATTTTTTAGGTGAAAAATAATAGGATATTTCTAAGCTAAAATGGTCCAATTTTGACCAAAATTTGAATCCCTAATTGTACTTTTCATAGTATATTTGTTATAAGCAAAATTTCTAAAGTTGTGAATTTGTAAAACATTCATCTTTTCCAAAAAACAATCACATTTAACCATGCATGTAATATAAATAAGGTTACAATTTTCATGAAGAAAATGTTAATAATTCTACAAAATCATAACATGAGGAACTTTGTGATTTCCATTGACTTTTTGTGTCATTAACAATTCATAAAACTTTCATATGATGTTGAAATAGTTAAAGGAACTCATTTTGAATTGCAAGTCATATTAATGAGTTTTGGGAAAAAAGGGTGTTATTTCATTACAAACTGTGATTATAGTGAGTACATTTTCAACTTTTATAAAGACTATAACATTGAAACTTGTTTATGGTTTAAAATCCACCATTTGATGTAAAACATTCAATTTCAAATTATTACATTTTTGTATCACACCAAATTATATACGAATCAAATGATTGAGTCCCTTTTCATAAAACTAATTTTTTTTGACATTAAACACATTTTAATCCATAAAGGTGCAAATTCATGACCTTGCAATGTCCAAAAATGGACACTTTCGCTTACATGATACAAACACACAACAAGTCAATTTTCCATAGTAAAAATACTTATAAAAAAAGAGGTAGCTACATTACCTAATGTAAATTCTTGTAATGTAACACACCTCATTAGATTTAAAGCTACTAGTAAAGATAAGTCAATTGTCAAAATATTTTAATAGTCAATGGGTTATTAAATCTAAAAACAAAGAAATGCAAAACTACTATATTTAGATTTTTGGGAGATAAGTTTTATAGTAGTTCGGAAACCTAAGTAAAAGTTTACTAGAACAAATAATACTCAATTCAAGTTACTATGATGGAGTTATGCCCTTAGTTTGAGGTTATTGTAGTCTCTAACAAAGAATCTAGGAAAATCATTTAACATTTGAATTAAGAGTTAATTTTTGACTAGTTAATGAATTGAACAAAATATTAGGACTTGCACTAGGTAAGCTACCTAATAGACATTCATATGTAAAAAATCCCATGGTGATTTGAGTTATGGACAAAGAAATGCAAATGTTAATTAAATTTTCCAATAATCTTTAATAATCATTTTAATAACAATGACTCCAATAGTTATTGTTTAGTAGTTTTATTCATATTAAAAAATATTAAACAAAGTAACTTCAACACCTACTTGTCTTTAGCTAAACTACATTTCAATAGTGAGAGTAAGACAAAAAATGAAAGTATAAACCATTGTTTTTCACATTTGTTTTGCAACTACAAATTACAAAGTTATTGACATGCTACAATATTAGTTTAATATCATTACTACAACCTTTGTTTAAGTATAATCTACACACACACATACACTCACACACATTACAAAGCTGTTGAAGATACACCATAATATTTTAACATTATGAATTTAGCTTTTATTTAGGTTTGATTTACTCTATCACACACACACACACACACCCAACTTTAATTGTAAATCTGAACATGCATTTTCTATCCAATCCCAACTCTCTCATATCAATTCATACACAAAACAACCCTTTAAATAGTCAAAAAGTTGCTTTACTTACCTCCCACAAAAGTGGCAATCATAACCACTTAATCACTTAAAATTCTTCCAAAGTCAACCAAGATCATATTTTAGTGGCAAAACTCAAATCACCTAACATCACTTAACACATTCTTTTAGAACATTGACTAGATAATGAAAGCAAATCAATCATCATCTAAAATAGTGGAAATAATGGTTTTTCACCCACTCCCATCTTCTAATGGTTATTTTGAATTAATGGAATATTGTAATAAATAGTAAAAACTAGTAAATTATTTGATAATCTTGACTTTAACATGATTTTTTTACAAGTTTTTATGGGCACGTTGCTAATTCAGAGACATTATATTGTATATAAAAAAGAAAGAATACATGACACCTTTAATGTTAACATATGTATTATGCAATTACAATGGACAACAGATGCAAGAATATTGTTCACAAGGAAGTAACATTGCCATAGAAGGTTTAAATAATTTTCTCAAATAATGAGGGAACTTTTAAGGAAAATTACTTAATTCAATCAACATAAAAAACTTATTGTTCACTAATCATAATGAAAATTATTGTTCATGGAAATTTCATTACTCTACAACTAGTTGTTCGATGCAACTAATGTGTACTATGATACATCTATTCCATGGAAATATGGGGCATGTAAAAAATAAAATGCCATGTAAAAAAGTCATGAAGTTTTTATTGTAGTCATATATTAGTTACAAAATGAACCCCTATATAGTTTGAATATGGCTGATATATATATGATTATAGTTGTTGTATTTTGACTTTGTGAACAAATTGCACAAAACTTGTTGGATGCAACTACCATACAATTAGCATATGGCCTTGACATGTATGATCATGCCACATATATGCATTCATATTATGGCAATTGCTAATTAGCAACATGGCAATGTTTAGTTGGCATATCTAATTTTTTTACAATTAGTTTTCAACTATGTTTTTCTCTATGTTACAACTAATTATGTCAATATGTGTTTACTATATGAAGACTATTACTTCACTGTTGTAGGATTTTAATTAAATTGTGGCATCACTAGTCATCAACTATGTTCCAACCTAGAATAAATATCACATCAACTACAAATTATATAATGCATTGAAAGTGTAGTTTTGAAGTGAAATTGAAGCAATGAATACATCATCTTGTACATGCATATCTTCCATAATAAAACTCAATTTCTTCTAGTTTGAATTACAAAAAATTATCCCTATTAAAATCAAATTACCATGCAACTAAATGTTCATTATAATTGATGTACAACTCAAATTCAACTACCCATGCAAATTTGAAATTAAAAATTTGCACAAGATATGCAAAGGCATGTGACACATGGTTGTAGCTCTTGGTAGATTCTAGGACTTTCATCTCTATTTATTATGGATTTATGGTTAATGTTAATAAAATATAAAGGATGAATAAGTACATGATTGTCTTTTTAAATTTTAAGCTTGTTGATTTTTTGTGAGACAACTAAGAGACATGCACATAACATTCTTTTACATTTTTGGTTGTTAGTTTAGAGAATGAAACATTTGAGTTAAGAAAATAGAAATTTTATTTTCATTTAGATAACATGGAGTGAAAACATTTGATATTTTTTCTTTTTGTTTTCATTGATTGAAACAATCAAAGTTTTATTCTTGATGTTTCTATAAAATTATAAAAGCTTCTAGTTTTGGGTGTAATGAATTGAGATATTCAAGTTTAATACTCATGTTGTTTGGTGCATTTGCAATATCATTCATTATTCATGTGCATAAGAATATTATGTTGTTAAGTTGTTAAATCTTTATGTAATTAACATGAATTATTGATTGTGAATTTTAATTGTGCATGTCCCAAAACATTGAAGTTCAAATAAACTTTTATGTTAAAACAACAAAGGTGAAAGTAAGTTTACATTTACATGTGAGGAAATTCAAAACCAATATTGCATTCCAATTTTGCTTAAATGACAACTTACTTTGAATTTAAATGATAAAGCTTGTAATTTGATGACTATGATATGTTGTTTATAGTACGTTTCAATAACAAAGTAATGACGACATTATATATATGTTGCTTGTTGGTTATATTATAGATGCAGAAGATTTTTACATAAATTTAGAATGTGAACAATAAATTATTTTTCATAGTGCTATGAAATTATTTGTACATTTATCGGGTAGCATCATTTCACAATTGGCAACTACCAAATATAGCTTAATTGTTTAATAGAAACAAGGTGAACCTTTTAGCATTGAATGAATTGAAGTGATGAGCTCACTTATAGCTTGCAATCTTAGTTTTTTTGTGTGGAGCTCCAAGTGCCAAGGTTTTGGGGCGGGGAGGGGGGGGTGTGGGTTGAGGTTTTGGGTTTTGACTTTTCCAAGTTGATTACAGTTCAAAGTTGACAACAAGATGAAGAACTCCAAACAAATCAAAAAATAAAAAGAAAAAAACCATCCATGAATGAAACATAAAAATGACAAAAAGGTGTGGGTATTGTGAGCTCTCTTGGAGTTCGTAATGTGCATTATTTTCATGTAAAAGTTTAAGCATTTGATGGGGATCAAGTGTTAATTCTCCTTTTGCTCATCCACATGGAAGACGATGAGAAGATGTGTAACTCCAAAAAAACTCAAAATTAGGAAAAAAACACACACATGCAAATGAACAAAAAACATTTTGATGAAAGGGATAAGAGCTCACCTTTAATTTGCAACTATTAAAAGGTGAGGGGAACAAATCCTCCTTTGTATTTGTAATTATAAAAGTTGGTTGTTCTAAAAATTAATAAGATGACTAGGATGAAAATGAGGAAAAAAAAGCTCAAAACATGACAATGGTGATGGAGCACAATGAACAAGAAGGAACGTTTGAATTTTTTCCCATAAACTTAATTGTTTACACTAGACATACGCACTCAGTTTTTTTATACATAGGGTGAATAAGTGTATGTGAAAGCCACTTTCACTTGCCTTGTGTAAATGTAAAATAAACACAATACATGATGAGTTAAAAAAGTGTAAACGCAATGAACCTTGAAATGCAAGTGTAAATAATTTACATTTACATGATTTTACGTAGCTATTTACATGAGATTCACATGCACAACATTGGTCACAAGTCAGGATATGCTCTTTGTCCCTAAATCTTGAAAGATGCAAAGAAAATTGTGTTCATTCATTAATATTAGAATTTGTGACCTTTTTGCCCTTTGAAATTGCATAAATGGTGTCTTCCAATGAAGCCATAAATGTTTTGGCAAAAAAAGGTTTTCTTTTTACTATGGTAATGATAAAAAATTCAAGCCAAGCATTGGTCTCAAAATAACACCAAAATGAAGCTAGGATGGGAAGGACTCTATGTTGTTGATTTTTGTTCATAACTTCACTATCTTATTGTTGTTGTTTCGAATTGAGTGTTACATTGGAGATGTTTTTAACTTAAAATGTCTATTGTTAGTGAAAAATAAGAATGTTATGTTGTTTCATGAACATTAAGAATCTTCAAATTTTAAGCATGGTTACAAACTATTTTGATTGGGTCTCATTTTGGCGGATGAGTATCCATCCAATTCATATGCATAACATTAAGACCGAAAAACTAGTAGATGAAGTTCCTAACTAATGTGGCCCTTCTTTTATTTGCCATTGGAGATTGGTGATTTTAAGCCAATAATTTTTTCAAAAAAAAAAGTGTTTATCTATACTCAACATGATTAAAACCCTCTTCAGTACAGGAAACAAAGCTTGCCCCATGGGTATTGTTCCCTTTTAGGGTTGGTGTTAGGCTTATAAACTAGCAAGTTACAAACATATGCCAATGGCTAATTAATTGGCACTCAAAGTTAAAAATGAGATAATGAAAGAAATTTGATATTCCCATATGCAAACATCCAAATTATAACCAGTAATTAGGTGGAATTGTGTAACCCGGTATTAGGCGGGTATCAACTTTTGAATGTACCTGCTGGTAGTAGATACCCACCCAAACAAGGTCAAAACTGTTAACCCGTTGAACTAACCCTTGAATCATTGGCTAAACTTGATGCTTAAGATATAAATCAGCTTATTTGAACCAGTAGAGTTCGGACCCAAGATTAACTGTCTAACCCACAACAACCACATGGGAGGGTGCCAGACCCACCAAACCCTGCACCTCTACAAACCTTTCAAAATGCTAAAAGATAGTAACGGTGGGTAGTACTGAAAGCTTCCTCTCCGAAGCTTTTGAAAAGCTAAAAGATGTTCAGGTGGGTTTCTTTGTTTTCTTAAGTCCCATTTGGTATTGTGAAAGGGAAATATGTATGAAGTAGAAAAAAATGCTCCAAAATTTGTGGGTATAGGTCGGTATTAGGGATATCACACACTTGACAAATATGTGAGTCCATATTGTTGGTAGGGATTAGGAACTAGGTGACAAGTTCATTGTACATATTTTCATTATACAATAGAGGATATGAATTGGAACCGTTTATAACAAGTTTGGTACTAACCCAAGATTTGGCAATGGGTTAGTTAGTCTGATGTCAGGTTCATAATCAAATACGGGGTTATTCATCATGTACACCTAGTAATAATTTTCACATGTTGAACTGTTATTTAGTGCTAACAAAGCTTCCCCCTTCTCCTCCCCCCCCCCCCTTTCTTGCATTTGTGGGGTGCATGAAATTGTGACCTAGTCCCTGCCAACAACAATAGCAAGAAGTGGTTTCTTGAGTGAAGAGTATTCAATACAAATTCCTACTAGCTACCAAATCTTTTGCTTTCTCACTAAACCCTAAACCCTAAATGTACCAAACTCCTAAATGTTTTGCTTCATCACCAAGCAATACTTCACCATCCTAGGAGTGGCCATCTTCTCTGCGTAATCAATATTAGCTCCGGAGTCTGGAAAGGAACCCTAAAATATTAGGTGTGCTGATTCACCTATGTTAGGGTTCCTTCGGGAGCAGATTAATACTGATGAACAGGTTTGTTGGTGTTGACCCATGTAATGGGTATAGTTCATTAAGGTGTGATTGTTGAATTGTTAATACACACAGAAATTGGCCTCATGACTTGGGATTATCATGGTGTTTGCAAAAGGTAGATAAAGTCTATAACCAAAGTCTCTTTGATGCACTAGCCTAGTAAGGCATTAGGGTTACCCAATTCATCAAACTTGGTTCATAGATCATGGTGTTTGCATGAGGTAGAGAAGATATAACCAAAGTCTCTTTGATGCACTAGCCTAGCAAGGCATTAGGGTTACCCAATTCATCAAACTTGGTTCATAGATCATGGTGTTTGTGCGAGGTAGATAAGATATAACCAAGTCTCTTTGATGCACTAGCCTAACAAGGCATTAGGGCTAACCCAATTCATCAAACTTGGTTCATAGATCGTGGTGTTTGCACGAGGTAGATAAGATATAACCAAAGTCTCTTTGATGCACTAGCCTAGCTAGGCATTAAGGTTACCCAATTCATCAAACTTGGTTCATAGATCATGGTGTTTGCACGAGGTATATAAGATATAACCATAGTCTCTTTGATGCACTAGCCTAGCAAGGCCTTAGGGTTACCCAATTTGTCAAACTTGGTTCATAGATCAACTAAAAAAAACCAACTTGGGTTTGCGGGATTTTGACTATTCCAATCAATGTGGGGGTCAGGCTGATGGGTGTAATAATTATCAAAGATGTCCAAAGGTCCAAACAATGGCATTCCTTTTGCAGTTTTGGAAGTCTATGCATTTTCACAGAAAGGCTAAAGACTGGAAAATGCCAAACAAAAAAAAACTAGCTTGTTGGACTCTTTGGACTTATGACAAAAGCAATAGGGTTTTCCTAGTGATGGTGTATGAGAACTTATTATTATTATTGTCTCACAAACATTGGGTGTGTGAACACATGTCTTGTACATTGAACTTCCTTCCTTCCCATCATGTATGTAAATAGCACAATTACCTAGTAATAACAACCACTCAAATCCTTTGTTTGTTTGAATTCCTCACATGTGTTGGGTTATATCCAAATCTTTTGGACCAATGCTTTAAAATCCTTTCCATCATGGCGGTGGCACTTTGGGTTATTGATTTGATTCATTTGAGACTTTGTTGTAAATCTTTTCCATTTCATGTGATTGAAAGTTCATCTGTAATTTGAATATAATGAGACAAAAAAAGCATGGTTCCTATATTGTGTGTCCTAGGGCTTTGGGAGATGGTGGATGGACATGGTTACAAACAATGTAATTCTTGTTATTGAAATTTATCCATGATTAACTTGGGGTTGCCAAAATTTCTAAGATAATGAAAATTTGGTGACCTAGAGAATTCACATAAGTCCTTTGGGCAAATAAGAAACGGCCAACAAACTATGTTGATCTTGTTATTCAATGTTGTTGGATCTTAGAAACAAGTGCACCCAATTTGAATCACTCTCATGTTTGGATTTCATCAAGTAGAGCATGACATCAAATTCCCTCTTTGGGTATATTGAAAGAAATTACTAAGGACATTCATTGCTATACTACCTTTGATTTGAACATAGCTGGGTTGACTACAATCTAGCAAGAACCAAAACTGGCCACACACACACACACACCCATTAGCCCCAAAGTTGTTGCCTCTATTATTACAAAGCTCGGGGTGAGAAAAGAAGGGGTGGGGCCACCGAGATCATTATTTCTACCTTTAGGACAATCTCTTCTTTAGCAACTTTGAGAATATATGAATCTAATTGCAAATAAACCCCATTCCCCAAGAGCATCATGGGTAACAACCTATATCCCACATCTTTTAAGGCCAGGGTCTTTTCTCTTTTTTCCTTGGCTAAGAACTCCTTCTTCCTTAGGACAATGAGAGAGAGAGAGAGAGAGAGCATGCAAGGCATCACTCTCCATCCAGAAATTCCATTCAGTACAACAATGTCCTCATATGCAACTGAAAATCAAAAGTGGGGTTTTCAGGTGATAACATGGAGAGCGTATAATAATAGTATTGCATTGGGTTTGTTGGGGATAGACAATTTTCCAACAGCTTTGAGATGAAGATGAGAATCATAGTTCTTCTTTATATATGGGAGCATACTTTCACTTATTCTGTTGTTAACTTTACTACAATCAAATCTAAACTTGTTGAAATGGCATGCAACATCCCCCTATAACTCTCACCGAGCTTGCTTGCTTTGCTTGCACGGCCTCTTTTAAACTCTCTCACCATGTATGTGTTTATTTGGTCCTTTGGGTTTCAGGGTTAGTATGTAACCAAACCAATCACCACGGTTGTGGAACCAAGAGTCTACTAATAGTCACAAGCAAAACTTTACTACAATCAATCAATCTATGCTTTTTGGGAAATTCTCATGCACCGCCTCGTACAACTTCTCACCTTGCTTGTTTGTATTTTACTCCTTTCACTTTTGTGGTTTTTTGTATACAAGGGTTTACAACCAAGAGTGTAATAGTTAGGAGAAAAAGCTATACAAGGTGGTGCCAAGATGAAGTAATAAGGTGTACACCGCTCTCTTTGTTGTGTTGGTGAATTTTGCAATTGTACAATTGTTCTATTTGCTTTGCTAATGTTCAAAATCTAGTCGGCAATGATCAAGGTACCGGCA
>Ga0209611_10003688_pt1 | contig 26459 bp, 20 predicted proteins | sample S1TSphgellanicum_3_FD_187693 | JGI IMG/M metagenome (GOLD analysis project Ga0209611, IMG submission 187693) | Host-associated microbial communities from peat moss isolated from Minnesota, USA - S1T2_Fc - Sphagnum magellanicum MG (SPAdes) (version 2) | ecosystem: Host-associated > Plants > Peat...
GCAATAATTGGATTGAAAGGTTAAGAACAAGCTATTTTCAATATATTATTAGTTGCTCAAGCACAAGAGACATCAAAGAGAGACAACAAACAATATAAGCAATGACAGGCACTTGAAGGACATTTGGTCAAGATGCCAAAACATCAAATTTTATCTTTGATGTTTCTGATCTAGGAGCTGCTTCATGATAAGCATATGTAAGTCAAAACAAAGTGAGTGATTATTGGATTTGTTGGCAAAGCAAGGAAAGGATCTTGAAGATTTCTTTAATTCCACTAAGGGTAAGTGGAGTCACTGTCTTTTTCAAGTTCTTCATTGAACAGAATCTTTGCAATACAATTGAACAAAATCTTTGCAATACAATTGAACAGAATCTTTGTAATACAATTGAACAGAGTAAGTGATTTGGCAAATATAAATTGCTTAATTTGTGAGCATTTGAAATGAAAAGAATACGTGTGAAGTGTACTAGCCTGTAACCAGTTGCAATTCACCTCTTCAAGTTCAGTGTTTGAAAATCAGTTAGCAAGTGGAAGCAACTGAATTTTGAGCCATACCTTGTCTTTGCTTCTTATGTGCAGGAAAGTTTCAGACCAACTTGGGGAAGGCATGGGCTGCAAAGATTACAGGCAGATGGAAACAAAGATTGAAGGAGCCTCTTGAGTAAACCTTCTGTGGGGGGTAGGACATAAATGGCTGCAAACAATAGTGGTAGTTTCAGTGTGCAAAGAATTGCACTGCAAACCAAGGCAGAGTGTTAAAAGGAGCGTCGCAGTTCCGGGACATGGCGGAAAGGGGAGCTACAGTGGCAGCAGACGTCTGTCTGTCGGGTGTAGCCGAGCAGAAAGTTGAGATTTTTTGCTTACCAAGGTTTGTGGAAGATTGCCGGTAGATGTGCTTTTCGCGCGGCAGTCCGTCGTGTTTCTTCCTTCACATGCGTGTGCTAAGAGAGGAAGGCAACAGAGGAGGGAAAAGGAGCAAAAGAGAGAACAACAACGACAGGCACCCCACTCTTGGTCTGTTTTTTCACTCCTCCTACGACTCATCAACCAGCTCTTTCAATTAACCAGGAACCCTAAAGTTTCTTTTGTGACTCTTTCAACAACGGGAGTGTTGTTTTTTCTGTTTGTGCCGGTGTTCCCAACTCCTGAAAGAACTTGGAGTTCGATACCCAAACGAAGGATTTGTTGGTCTAAGTGTGCACCTACCGGCTAAGTACGCACGTTCCTCCTAGGTTCAAGTTGCGTACTTAGGCGGGAGGCTACTGTACTCATGTGATAATAATATCATAATAGACCATGGAAAATTCAATAATTTCAAATTTTAAACACAAATTTTTTTATTTTTTGAAAAAAATAATTATTCATTTTGTCAATGTGGAAACTGACCCTAGGCTACAATATGGACATATTATTTCATTTATCAAATTCACAATGGCCATTACTTATTACATACCCCCCACATCTTTCTAAATATGATGTGAACTTTGAATGACTTTATTCTAATGCCATTGATTCATTGTATCTCGTTTTAAATGGAACAACTTTAGATTTCATAAGTCGTCTTTTCGAATGATATTTTCAAATTGAAATTTGTTGAACTAATTCTCAAGTAAAGAGGAATTGAAAGGTGCCCTTTCAAATTTGTGTCTTTTCAAAGTTTTTTTTTTTGTTTTTGTAACATCATAAAAAAGGTTTTCAATATTTTTCACATCAATTTGCATACCATTTTTAAAAAAAATTGAATTTGAATTAAATTTGAATCCAATTCAATTCAAGTTATACATACGAATGAGATTCAATATTTCCACTTGAATGGGGAACTTAATTTTTGCAAAATCAATTCATTTTTTCCATTAGTTGATCATTAGTAGTGTTGCACAGCAGTGTGGAGCCCAAGCATGCATAAATAAATAAATAAAAACCCATTTTGAAATGTTAAAAAAATCCGAGGTAATTTTAACCCGGAGAGACTACACCAGAGCGGGAGGCTCGGATACCATAAGGTGAGGCTCGAATCAGGTTCGGTGTGGGATAAAGATTCAGATTAGCTTCGGTATGAGGTATGGTTGGTTGTCTCCCCCGGCTCGAAGAAGCTCGGGCACGACCATCGCTCCAGCATGCAGAATTCTCTGCTGTGTTCACTAAGCCCCGGCCACCTCTCGTTACATGCCACTTCTCGCTACCGAGACGATGTCGTCTAATACATCTTGCATTGGTGAGTGAGTGAAACTTTTTCTCTGCTCTTTTCCGAGTGCCTGGGCTGTCCAGGGCAGTCCGTTCGTCTGATGGAACGTCCTTCTGCTGCTGCTGCTGTTGGCTGCAAACCCTAGTAAGGATTCGTCTTCTCATGGCGGTCTGCCTACCCCATTTCATGGACCGAGGAGGTGGGGAGTCCGCAAGGTATGATGCAGTGAGGAGGCCGCGGTACGTAGCAGCAGCAGCGCGGGCAGACGTCGTTCCAAGAGTCAGGTGGGCATCTGCATGGCTTTTTGTTTTGTGGCCAGCCTTGATGCGCAATTTTTGTTGTCTTTGTTCGGCTCTCGTGATGGAAATTGGACATGAATCTTCTTGCCTGGTGGCAGACTAAAGGTTTGATCGGGCATTCAGCAATGCATTGCAGTCCAGCATAAAGCCGTTTCTCCATTAACGCTTGGGATCGGATTTGAGTTTGTGTGACTGTCTTTCTTTGATCGAATATCCAAATCCTAGGAAACGCAAACCCTCCCCCCGCCCTCCATTCGTCCCTAGTACAAATTCAGACACGTAAGAAATTTGTCAGCTTAACTCTGCCGTCCTCTGCAAGAGGAATGGGGGGGACAGGAGAATGCTCTCATTTCCTGCCGTGCATCCTCTGTAAAGGTTCGACAGAACATCCAGCCCTACTCTGAAGCAATTTTTGTTCAGAGATTGTCTGATTCCCTTGGAGCCAGACTTCCAGGAAATGTTGCTCCCAAAAACTCGAAGTATCTTATCTTGCAGGATATGTGACAGAAGATGCACAAATCAGCTCTATCTTAAGAGGTGACCATGTGTTTCCCTTGTTTTGGCGTTTTGTGTGGGTATTATGCACCTTCTGAATGGGATGTTTGCTTCTGAGGATATAAGGGCCACTGGAAACCTTCGACATGGCGAAAACTTGTAACTTTCTGTGCAAAATGGACTTGCACACAGCACAAGAATAGAAGTTATGAACCCTTTTTATGTACAATTGGAGTCCTTCCCTCTAAGGATTCTCCTGACATCTTCAACTCAGATTGTGTTGTGATGGAGTACAAGGCTCATGAATTAAGGGGGTTGGGTGATTCAATGATGTTGAAAAGGTGTCATGTTTGATTCATTGCAGATCATAGGACATTCTCAAGTCCTTGATTTCCAGATTTATCTGTGTGTTTTGTTATATTTTGGACCCTCCATAGATACCATTTTGGAGAGTGTCTTATCTGTTTGGTTGATTTTCTTTGCTCTTTTGCAGGCTTTCTGCACTCAAAAACACCCATGAGCTTGGGGGAAGGATATGACTAATTGGCTTTCAAGCCCATGGAATAATTTAGAGGGATCACTTATCCCCTTGAGTCTGGTCAATGTGTGTTCATGAGTTGAGCTCAATCTTTGTCCTAGGATTGGACTTCACCAGCTGAAGAATGTGGTGATTTTCCTTTCCAAATGCAGCATGGCGATTGTTAGTAGAATGCACTGTTGATGCCTGCACTACAGGTTTGCGAAGGGTCAACCACCCACTTTGCTGCTGCTGACAGTATCAGCAACAAATCACTCGTTTGATATTTGATGATTACCCCCAGTAAAAGGGAGGCAACAGGAGCAATATTGAGGGAACAGCAGGAGCAAAGCCCTCGACAGCAGTGGATAAATGGTTTTTGACAATTCGGGTTACAAACTGGTTTGTGATTGTGCTTGGACTTCAGGGCAGATGAGACAGGGTGGAGCACAAAATTGGGCTTATAACCTCAATGGCTGGTGGGAGTGACAATTTGGATCTTGATTCCCAACATACTGATTTGTCTCCCTTGCTAATGGCTCAGCCCAGTTCAGTTGAACATGAGCACGTCGTCAATATTTGTTCCACTTCAAATCCTTTTGTCCCTTCCATTGCGGCTGTAGAGAATGAGGCACTTTTCCAGAGGAGCAGTTCTCAGTCTGTGGCCCAGCAAGAGGATCCCCCTTCAGGTAGTTCATAGTTCCAAGGCTGTCCTGGTATCTGCAATCACAGTGATCAAGACATTCTAAACAGTGCTAGCCAGCACCATGAGTGGGTCTGTCTAGTGCTCTTGGAAATGTGAAGCAACTCAGGATACAGATTCTTGTTAGTCGCTTACCCAAAAGTGGGGAGGAAGTATGGCAGCTAGTCACTGCCATTCATCATAAAGGTCATGGTCTAGTACTTTGAGATCAACAATCACAAGGTCATGACTGCACTCATTGTGTCATGTTTATTTTTGGTTTGGCCAAAACTGACACAATGGCTACCTTCAAATTATTATTGTGGAGTTTTCTCTGTGATCTCATAGATATGAGTAAGACATTGTAAAGGTGTTTGTTTGTGATGAGATGGTTACTGCACATTAGAACAAGGGATTATTATGTAGTAGATAATTAGATTGTTCTGTTTGTGAGGTACAGTGGCTGTGGTTCTTAGTTGCTTCCAATGGCTGTTGCTTCATGTTTCCTTGTGTCAGTATTCATCATGTGGGAGCCCTAGATGAATGACTTGCTTGCACTTCAGGCTTAACGTATAGTTGATTGCACTTTTGCAGGGGAGGCATTATCCAGGAGCTTGTCTGCCAGCTCATCACTGCGAGGCCAGCCTTCCTTTCCCTTGACAACTGCCTCCAACTCCACAATAAGACCAGTGCAATCCAATAGTTATGGTGTTCGTCAAAGGTCAAGCCCATTGAATTCAGGGCTTTGGATAACCATCGAACTCACCATCACTGTCAGTCAAATTGTTGCCTCCATTATTGTTCTCTCTCTTTCCAGGGATGAAAAGCCACAAGCTCCCTTATCTGTATGGGTGGCTGGTTATGCAGCAGGCTGTCTTGCAACCTTGCCACTTTTGTACTGGCGTTTTAGACATCGATATGTTGGGTTACATGAGCAGGATCCCCTCTCATCCTCTGTCACCTCCCCTCCAACCCCTGTAGGTGTATCTGGGAGTACCTCTTATGTTTCATTGACTCCAGGGTCACAAGATGAAGAGTCTCAGGGGGAGAGACAGACTGGCTTGGATGGTCAAGACCCTGGCAGCGAGAACAGGTATCTAAATTTGTTTCAAGGCCTTGTTTCTTTCTAATGTTTGTAAGGGTGCATTGGTCAGTCCTGGATGTAGGACCTTTTAAGTTTTTGGCTGTAGCTTTCATATTGGAAGTGCACATTTTTCGAGTTTGATCATCATTTGTTGCACATTTGTTTTTGGTCACTTGTATGTAGGAAACCGAAGTAGGAGAAATTGTGCCCTGTGAGTGTTGAAGTTTGATTGCAAGCTTTTATTGGATGTGCATGAAGTAGGAACAAGGAAATTGAATTCTTGAAGAGGCGTTGACCCTGAATAGCAAGACATATACTGTTTTCAGTTCCTTCTTTTGCAGCTGTCTTTCTGCTTGCTTGATGTCACTTTGTTTGAGAGGTGTTATCTTTCTTTCCGTTCTCGTTGCTCAGTGATCTGTTGTTGTCTAAGTCAGTTCTGCTTTTATCGAATGTTGGTGAGATAACAACTGACATTGAATTGTTGTGCAGTAGGGTTGGTACCCTTGTTGAGAGGTTTAAGATTGCATTGGACTGCTTCTTTGCTATATGGTTTGTGGTGGGAAATGTTTGGATTTTTGGTGGGCATTCATCTTCAAGTGAAGCTCCCAATTTGTACAGGTATGTCCACAACTTAGGACACTTGACTATTCTTTGACTTCAAAGAGTGCCAAAACAGATTATTGCAGCATCCACCACCCACTATTTTGTTGACAAGTGCACTTGTCATACAGGTTCTGACCATTTTTTGTGGATGTGGGAGCAGGTTGTGTATTGTGTTTCTTACCTTCAGTTGCATAGGATATGCTATGCCATTCATTTTATGTGCAACAATTTGCTGCTGCCTGCCATGCATAATTGCGCTTCTTGGTTTCCGTGAGGATCATATTCAAGGGAGAGGTGCCTCTGTAGAGGTTATTGCTGCATTGCCTACCTATAAGTTCAAGGCAAAAATTCCAAATGAGATGAAAGTGAACAAGGATGGCAATGAATCAGATTGTGAGGGGGGAGCTGCAGAGGGAGGCTTGGTAGCAGCAGGTACTGAAATGGAAAGACTGGTGTCAGCAGATGATGCAGTGTGCTGCATCTGTCTTGGTAAGTACAAGGATGATGTTGAGCTACGCGAGCTGCCATGCACTCACCATTTCCATGTTGAGTGTGTTGATAAGTGGCTTAATATCAATGCATCTTGTCCACTCTGCAAGCATGATGTTGGAGGCTCAGCAGCAACTAATGAAGGCACTCTGACTGAGCAGAGCAATGAACTGAGAGAGAGGCAAGGGCCTGCTGAAGGTGTGGTGCCAGCCAGTTGAGAATTTGTTTGACCTCTGGTGCATTTGGTTATAATATCTAACCAGAGAGTGACAGCTGCTAGCAAGCTTGCTTGGGAACAAAATAGTCTCAAGTTTTAATTGGCTTGAGCTGTCTGTTGGGACAGCCTGATTCTATGAGATCATGCCATTGCAATTTGGGACAGCAAGCCTTAACTTCTAGCAGTTGTACTTGTGTATAGAGGGCTATAGCAAGCAAGAGAGCAATCTAGCGAGACAGTTCTGTTCGTTTGGGCCATTTTTTCCACATGTTCTGTAACTAGAGGAGCCAGGGCATGGCTGCACAGTAAATCAGAAAAGAAAAAGAGACTTGTGATTTCAGCATTACCAGGTCTTTGCCGTCATGGATGTGATTGATCTAATTTGAGAATCACAGACAGAGGATGCAAGTTTTTCTGTAATGACACTGCAGCAGATCTCGGAATAGGATGTTGTGTTGTTACGTAGTCACTCGTCCATAACTTCAGAGGTCAATGGCGCTGGGCACCAGACAGGGTACATATCGTGTGAAGATTGGAGCTGTTTAACATCATTTGTCCAAGCAGGAGAACAGTTTACTGACACAGTAGCTTTTTGGTTCCCCTGGCTGAATTGCATAAATGGAAAGGCAATTGCCATATTAAGCTGAAGCTGCTCGCTGGTGAAGCATTGTGGATGTTGATAATCCAAACAGCACATTTTATGGTTGTCTTCTTTGAACAGAGGAGGACACAAAGGAGGTCCGGATTGTACAATATATAGATGAGTGACCTTTTTCAACCTCTTTATTTGGGATATCCTCTGTCCTGAACATTGGATAAAGATTTTGTGTCCTATCATCTGTGCTATTTTGGTGGAGCGATGTTTGTGTGGGAATATTGCACTATATTGAAGAGTATTGGATAAGTATTTCTATCATGTTCAATGGTTGATGATGAGCAATTGACCTGAATATATCTAGTAGAACATTTTTGCATGTTTGAACCCAACAAAACCAAGAGCCACAGAGAGACAGGGAGAGAGAATTATTTGATGATTTCATGAAAAGGATTTGATTAAGACTGACTTTGCTCAACTGCTAACTATGGAATAAGATCATAAAAATCCTCTCCAATTCTTGTTTATGTTTTTGTTTACATATATCATAAGGTTTTTTTGTGTTGGTGTGGTTTGATTTTTTCTTTGCCAGTTGTTCTAAGCAAGCAGATTTAGTGTTGTGTAATCTTGTTGGAATGCTTCAGAATTCAGATACTTGTTTCATGGGGTTTCACTTGATGTCTTGTATAGTAGTTGGTGCTGGGTTTTGAGTTATTTGGATGACAGATTTTATCAGGTTACATTGAAGATCTTGGAATTCTGTGAAGGGTTTGGTTTTGTGATTTGCATTGGAAAAAGCTTGATTTAGTTTGGAAGATACCAGAATTTCTTACTTTTTGCATAGGCAATGCCTGACTTAAAATAGATGTAATCAAGTTTCAATTGGTTTTATTTTTTTGGTGATTTTTAAACTTTCAGAATTTCTCTACAGAGATGGCAAGATTTCTTCCATGTACTTTTAACATAATAAAAGTGCACAGAAAAGTGTCAGATTTTTGTGCTGTAAAACTGACACAAGTGTGGATGCTTGCACTCATCTTCTCAATTAACGTGACCAAGTCCTATTTGCACATTTGCTAGTTTTGAGCAAAAACCCAGAGATCTGGATTTAAGCCATTCTGAAGAGCAAGTTGCAATGGAGATGGATTTTGCATGGATGATTCACCTAAAGCTATCATGGTGTAAGGCTCTGTTGCCTTTCTCTTCATCTCAAGGCTTCTTCCACTATGGATGCTAAACTCTTATCACATTTGCAGGACACTGTAAGTTTTCTCTTGATTATGAACTCTTGGGCTCCTTTCATATGACCTGGAAATTTTTATGCTGTCATCTCTTGATCCTCAGATTACATAGGCTTCCACAATGCTGTGGGATGCTCATAGTAATCTTGCTCCTACTATTTCTATGCTGGGAATCCCACTGCCCCACCCTCATGCCTGCCAGTTTCATGAAGCAGCATAACCTCCAACTCTCAGTTTTGACTTGCATCATGACTCCATGTTGGAAAAAAATTGCAGTGGTGTTCAGAAATGGTTTGGCCCCATTCAAAGCATCAGGAAAATTCTGTAAGGAAGGCTCGTAAAGATGCAGATCTGGTGTGTTGAGGACAGGCCAAGGCAAATCCTTCAAAGGAGTTGGGGTGGTAATAAGGCTTGCTACCGCCGGTTATTACTTAGTCATAAATCCATCTCATGCATAGGTTTGCACCTCCACAAATAGCCACCGGTTAATTGGAATCTGCAGGAAGAAGCTCAAAGAATAGTGTTGTGCACTGTTGTCTAAGAAAGAAATCCATATGGTCACATTATACAACACAACTATAGTTCATCGCTACAAGGTCCCAGGCTATTTTGAATTGAGAAGTGCATTTGGAGATAGGGAAATGACCTGCCCCTATCAGTATCAGCTCGCATCATCATAGGCTAATGGATTGCTTTGGAGCACACGGCCTGGAGAGGCCTCAATTGCCACGCACCATGTTGCAAACCACCAAAATTACAAGAAACTTAGTCACCATAGCTGCAAAGCTCCCAAACATTCTGCTGCTGAAAGACGCACATTGTATAGGGGAAAGGCTCTTCTCCCCCGGCGTGACAGCCGAGGAGCGCCATCACTTGTACGATTGAAATCGACCGAAATCAGTTGTCAGTGTTTCAGGTCCGACGCAACACCAAGCGCTGAAGGAAAACTACAAGAAACCTACGCGCGCCAGGAGGAAAATTACGCTTGGGGCTTCGGGACGTCCCACGAAACATCCTTACTCGCCGGATGGAAATTACAAGAAACCGCCCCGCTCGCGCCACGCAAGAAATTACCCTTGAGGAGGTCCCGCGAAACACCCGTGCTCGCTGAATGGAATTTACAAGAATCCTCGCCGCTCGCGCCAGGCGGGAAACCACGCGTCGTGAAGTCCCCAAATAACGAGCGAAGCCTCGAAATATCAGCCGAGGTCGATTGTTACGAGTTTTGTATTTGAAGGAAATCTCGAAATCTCCGCCGGGGATGGAGGCAGCCTGTCCGAGTCGACAAGTTATCTGTCTTCACAGGCGGCCACGTTGCTTTGTAAACAAGGTCCCGCATGCGATCTCGAACGTGTAGCAGCTCTATTTCGAGCTTAGTTTCCATCTTCTAGCTCAATCAGGCTCAAGTCTTCAAAGGTATGAAAACAGCACCAAATGCTTCGGAATTTTTATGAACTAAATGTGGTCGTATGCAACATGGTATCAGAGTTATGAACTTGTGGGCATGCATTCAGATAGATAATTTTCTGCTTTAAACCTCGATCGATTTGCGTTGCAGCTACAGATGTGGAGACGCAAACGATACATCTGCAGCATTCGCGGTACCATCGGTGCGTGGTAAGCATTCGCAATCATAAGGTCGACACAACTCTTTACTACTGCACTTTAGATTATTTTCAATGGGGACAAAATTCTTCACAGTGGTCAAGGTTAGGAACGGAGGCAGGAATGATTTACCGTGCGCCATCTCCTTGAATTTGACAATTCTGTTTGCCAGATTCTTATCGGACTAGTGGAGCGAACAAGTTTCCGGGCTTGGACCTCATCGATGGCGCTAAACGACAATGGGCAGATTGCTGAAACAGACGGAAACAAAGTGCACCACCAGGAGGAGATAGTGATAGTAGGTGGTGGCTTGGGGGGCCTGTGCTTTGCTGCTGCTCTCCACAGGTATGCAATTACACGCCCTTCAAATAGTTATCATGATTTGACGAGAATTCGACAGCAATCGGAAACTATTGTTGATAGAGTACAAAATTCTCATGGGAGTGTTTGGTTATTTTTGGAGCAGAATTGGGCTGAGGGCTGTGGTCTTGGAAAAGTCAGACAGGCTGCGATCCGAGGGTACTGCCATCGTTCTCTGGACCAATGCAATGCACGTCCTTGAAGTTTTGGACTTGGCCGACCAATTCAGAAGCATGTATATCAACTTGCCAGGGTATGCTCTGGTCTCCCCCACATATACATAAATTGTAGGTCTGTGGTTCTTGGAAAGCTCATTTCAAGAATAAATTACTGAAATTGTCTTAAGTTGAGGGTTCAATATTCGCTTCTCATAAATTCTTTGCAACTGTTTTGCAGACAGGAATTTCTGAACTCGGATGGCAAACGTTTGACAATCTTAGATTTCTCTACTTGTGAAGGAGGGTAAAGAATCGTCTACAAAACAACTATCCTCAGAAAGGGGAAAAAGAAAGTAGTTGACAATTTGAGTCTCTGTTTTGAAATGCAAAAGTGATGTTATATCTCATACTTCACATGATTCGAACTCACCGTAAACTTCATGGTTCATGAAACAGGCCACATGAAATGCACAGCGTGGAGCGAAAGGTATTGTTGGAAGCTTTTGCTGGCCAGATACCGCAGGAAACCATTCGACTAAATTCTCAAGTGACAAGTATCAAAAAGTCAGAAACCTCACCTGATGTCACCAATCTCGAACTTCAAGATGGCTCTACCTACTCCGCAAAGGTTTGGCCAACTTTACATGCTCTAAGTAATCTGCAACTTCAAGTATCTTTGTCCAACCGCCAGTCTCGTCTGGATATTCTTCATGTTTCCTGCTATAAATAATCCATTATGTGTGGCGAGTTGCTAACGAAGAATGAAACACATACAGGTTCAGAATTTTGTCTGGGACGACAATACTTGATTTTGACGGTTGCATATTTTTGAGAACATCAAAAGTTGGAGCAAGGGCTCATTTTGTCAAAACTTAGTGGGCTAATGTACTTGGGGAAATTGGAATGTGGATTGACAGGTTGTGGTTGGCTTTGATGGTGTGAACTCAGTCGTGGGATCCTGGCTAGGCCTTGAGAAGCTAAAAGCTGTAGGGGATGTTGGGATACGAGGAATGGCGGAGTTCCACAACGGACACGATTTTGTAAATCTGTTCCGCATCTTTGTGGGTAGAACAATTCGGGTCGGCTTAATGCCGATGACCCCAACCCAAGTGTATTGGTTTGTGGTTTGGCACGATCTGTCTGAAGGTGAGGAACCCTATTCTTGCATGTAGTTCCTAGTTCCATGTTTCAACAAGCAAGTGCCAAAATCAATCATGGAGGAACATAACAACAGAAGGACTTGTTTATTAGTCTTAATGCCTTTTGTCTCTCTAGGTTGGCGGAACATCACACCGGAGCAGATCAAGCAAGAGGCCCTTCAAGTCACCAAAGATTTTCGAGTACCTGAGATTGAATTGTGTGTCAACAACACATCCCTTGAACATCTCACGAAGAACACCATTCGACATAGAGTGAACACAAAACCAACTTGGGAAACTCAAGTAGTTGGCAATGTTACAGTTTGTGGTGATGCATCTCACCCCATGACTCCAAATCTGGGACAAGGTGGATGCATGGCTATGGAAGATGCCATCATCCTTGCAAGAAAACTTCATCAAGCCCTCAAGTCCAAAGAAAGTCAAAATTCCAATCTGCTCCAATCTGACCATATCCACCAAGCATTGCTAGACTTCCACCAAGAGAGGTACAAAAGGACCTATGCACTCACACAGAGAGCTGCCATGATAGGAGCTAGGTGGGAAACTGAGAGCGCAATTCAATCCTTTTTCCGAGATTGGGTGTTCCTTCCCCTGGGTGTCCACATGGGAAACTTTATGGAACACACACTATTTGATGTGGGAAAGTTACCAATTGAGGAGCCACGAATCACATAAATCTTGGGAAAGGCAAATTGGTGAACGGATATCTACTGCTGCTGCTCAAATGGACGGGTTGGATTGTCAACCTTTTTGGTCACACAACCAGCATCAGGTTTGTTCATAGAGTAATAGAAGCTGTAACAAAATGTCAATGTACATTCCGAGTGTTTGATAATTATATTCATAAACAAATTGGTAAGAGTAGGTCCACTAGCAACAGTAATAATGTTGTGTAATGGTTTGTAAACAATAATTACAAAACAATAGTGTATACTTACACCTTACATTTTGTAGTTGTAATAACATCCCAATGATAGTGATATTTAAACAATTCATTAGAGATTTGGGGTTCAATTCTTATGAATTTGGACAATAAACAATTACAACTTTCATTTTTGAACTGGGCCTTTCATAAATTATTTGTGCCAGACATTAGTCACAGGTACAATAATTTTCGTGTGAGTTCCAATCAAGAAGAGACATGATAACATGTCAACCTTTGGCTCTTTTGTTATGTACAATTAATTGAAAGGTTCAAAAGTATGTGAAGGGAGGCAAGTGATTTAATATTCCCCTTATTCCAAACATTTACTCCATGGATATGAATGTCATTTTATTTCGTTCATGTACAATTTTGATTTAACCCCTTAATGTTAGACCCAACATGGGCTGCTTTGCTTTCCAGTGTAATTCTCATTGTCCTGACGTTAAGGAGTTAATCATATTTTTAATCTTAAGTTTAAAGAATAGACATGGTGGGTATGCGAGTGGATATGCTTTAGCATAGCCTAATGTAAAGTCTAGATGAAAGTGAGTGAAAAGACTAAGTTACAATGCTACATGTAATACAATGGAAATAGTTGATCTTGAGTTATAGGTTTGAGATCAGTGTTTTCCTTCCTTCTTTTTCTCATTTATTTTATATTGCATAAGTTGCAAGTATCCCAAGATTGATCTTACATTAAATGATGATAGGTTATAGGAACTTGTCTAAGTATTTTTAAAATGCAAACAAAAATTGCAAAACCACAGTGGAAATTGAGCTAAAAGATTTGAAAAAAATTCTCTCAAAATCTAGCAAATTTTCCACCAATAATAGGAGGAATGGATTTGGTGATTTATTTACAAATTCATTTTGCATACAACTTATTTGCTATTTGTGCAACATCTACCATGGCCTAATGGTAAATTGAAGTTCCAAAACAATTTTCTTGCAAGGTGATCCTTAGTCCTTGCCATGTTGTGGTCCACTTGCATTATTTGTATGATAGTTTGGAATAACATTTTGGAATGACATTATTATTTATAGAGCCATAAATGATGACAAAGGTATAAAAGTGGTGGGTATGGGTATGTTTGTTTAGATATGTCAACATTTTATGTAAATGTGTGTAATGAACCAATTTATTGAGCCATGCCTTAACCCAATTGGGTCCATAACACCTTCTTAGTAGAGGTAGCTTGCACCTTATGGATAGAAATAGCTTATGTTCAAGAACATCTACATGAAACAATCAATAGCTTAGCATTACCTTAACATATATATATATCTATATATATATATATATATATATATATAGACGTAAGTAATGAGAGGCAAATGATTTGATATTCCACTTATTTTAAACATCTACTTGATTGTTATGCATCTTGAAGATATTTTGTTTATGTGCAATTTTGGATCAAATATGTATTTAAGCTTACATTAAGGAATGAAAATTATTATGCTTAAAATAAATGCAATAATCTGAAATGAAATTATGTTTAAAACTAAATGAAACTAATTTAAATACCATGGCATAGACCTTGTGTATATTACACCTTGGGTATTGATCCAGATATAAGAGGAAAATGGTTGTCATGCATTCCTATGTCCGCACTTACAACTATCGATATCATCACACATATAATACATAACATAAAAATATCCTAAATGGTAAAGCACATCTAAATCAAAATGTGACTCACTTATAACAACATAGGAATCCAAATCCCAAGCATAAAAGAAAAACCATAACATTTGCATAAACACAAGAAAAGTGCAAAGCATAAAATTATAGTCTGTAATTTCAAATCATCAAAAATGATTTGAAATCACACAACTGATGATTATATTGCATGGAAAAATATTTCAAACCTTATTCACACATAAATTAGTTCAAAATACAATTAATGAACTCAACTAACCTAATTAATCCTTAACGAAGTGGAACCTAATTAAGCAATTAAACTCACACACTTGACATAATGCAAGATGAAGTGATTGGGATTCCATCATCCAATCATTTTCCTTACAATTTGATTTTGGGTGAGGAAAAGGTTTTGGGCCTAGTGGGGAAAGGTAATTCAACCATGACCATTACCTATCAAACATCTAGTTGATAAATGTTTCACACTACATAGAGGATGCCATATGGCTCCAATCCTTTTTGGCCTAAATCCAAGACATAAGACAACTTGTACACTAGTTATGCAGAGCACTCCTAGAAAATTCCTTAGTGTATTTGGAGCTATCCATAAAAATGCCTCCTAGAAAAGAGGATGCATATTACATCTACTCCTTAAGTAGGTGTAAAATCCCTCCAACCCTTAAGGAATGTGCATAAGAACCATCCCTATCCTCTGGCTCATAGCAAAAATCTATGTACGAATCTGGTAATGGTATGGGTATGGTATGGTTCATCAATTTTGAACAATTTTACATGAGTGCAGACAAAGGCATGCATATATTTGTGGAAAGTGTTATCAACATGTGCCAACGTGTGTTTGTGCAAAGTAATTAATATTAAGTACACTTCCAATAGCATGGAAAATCTTATACTCATGCAATTATTTTCTTAAAAAGTTGATTTTCAGCCCCAAAGAAATGGGTAAAGCAAAAAGTTGAACTTAGGGTGGGCTAAGTGCACACAAAGTTCGTTGCAAATCTCTTCAAATACTTTGTTACTTATGTCATAAGAAATCAGCTTCAGTGTGAGCTATTAGCAAGGACTTTCCTTCATCAAAAAATCCATATGCAGCTAGTTTTATCTACTATCGCTAATTGTTGTTGCAAGAACAAAGAATGTCAGGGTTTGCAAACTGAGAGCAAACAACCAATTTGGTGAGTTGCAGATGTTTAGGAGGCATACTAACTCAATTAATAGTCTTTTCTTCTCAACCCAACTGCATAAGCAGAAAGGAAAATGTTTGAAGTTACTTCCCTCTCCCTCTCCCCCACCACAAAAGAAAAGATTTGTCTTGGTTGACAGAGGACAAAGAAAACATCTTGGTTGAATGCATCAGCTCATCTTGGTTCCACATTTAAGCCAGGTTCCCAGAATGGTTTCAATGCATTATAGAGCTTTATGAATATACAAGTTTCTTGAGATAACCAAACAAACATTAGCTTCTGTCAAGCTGAGAGTGTTTTATGTCGCTGTAGCTCCCACCATGCTGATCTCTAGTTGGGTTCCCATGGCTGAAGATGCTTTTTCCAATCTGGAGTCTCTTCCAGCCCTTATCCCTTTTATTACTCTCTCTACATGCACCTCTTATACGAAACATTTACATGACAAAATAGATCTTGGCTCCATTGTTTCTTCCCTGAGTCAAAGGTGCAGCTAGGAGAACATCATTGTAGGTTTGTACAAGCCTATGACATGGGAAGCTGTAATCAGCGCTAATTCAAGATAGTTGCACTGTTTACAGAACTGTTTGTGAGCCTGAATTTATTTGGACTATACAAAACAGGAAAGAGCTTGGATGGCCAATGGTGATGCATGAAAACAGACCACAAGATACCATGCAGTGCCTACAACAGAAAAGGTGTCTTTGTTGTCAAATTGAGTCGGAGATGTGGTGACCCATCTGACAGTTATTCATCATCAGCATCACTGCCGACATGATGAGTATCCAAGTAGAAGTCACTACCATCTCCATCAATCATCTTGGCTCTGTGCCCACAAACATTCATTCAATTAGCAACTTGTTAAGCGGGAGGGAGCACACACTCTCTGCTAGAGTGCTTCAAAGATTGTTTGAAAAGTGTTCAGAAACTGGGAAACATAGTGTCCCAATTCTGGCCCACACATAATCTCCAGGTCATTGAGCACCTCCAAAATTTTCACCAAGACTTTTACAGAGTTCCCACACACATTTGATGATAGTGAGAGTGCCACAAGCGATTTTGCAAAGTTTTGAACTTTGAAAGAGGTATTGTTGAGACAGGTTTTTACCGCTCAAGAATGAATTTGCCCTCCTTGTATTTCTGGGTCTTTTCATAAGCTGATTCCTGCCACAATCAAAATTAACTGGGATTATTTCTGGGTCTTTTCTTGTCTAATTACAGACTATCACATGATACTGGGACCCAAACGAATTTGGAATAAATATTAGGGCAATTGAGCAATACATATTTCCAGCCAACAAGCTGCTGGCAACAGTTGCAGTAGATGTCAGCAACAGTGTGCTTGCCAGTGGTCATCATCCGATCCTCCTGAGGCCCAGCTGATACATTTACCCTGCAATCCAACACACCTCCCTCATTTGCATGCATAAGTCAATGCCCATACTGGGCCCCCAACCTTCTCTAAAATGCATATAGAAAAACCATGTTTTCATGCAGCCACCAAGAATGTTCCAGCACAAAAAGAGTGCAAAAATTTGACAATTTTTCTAAACTTCTCATTTGGAACAAATTCAATAATGTTCACCAATCCAGAAGAGAATAAAAGAAGATACAAAAAAAGAAAGAATGGAACACAGTCAGAGTGCTTACACATTGTTGAATAGATAAGCCTTCCCATGTCGGCAGTGAAAAGCCTGAACAGGGAAAAACAAATAGAAAGAAAAGGGCTTGATCAGACACAATTGTACATTGATAGAACATATCAAGAGCATGACTACTGCCACCTCACAGACACTATGGCCTCAAGCTAGATTGCAAACATCTGAGGCAACAAGTCGCCTCATCACAAAGTAGGCTTTCAAGGATATAACAAAACCCTAATCCTAATGTGTGTTACTGCAAGCAAGTTTTGTGCAAATTGACAAGTCTGTCTACACATGGCCTTGTGACAACCATGTTTCAAACATCAGGGAATAAAAAGCGTATACCTCAACGATTTGGCATCCACAGCACCACCAAGCACAAACCTCTAACCCACCCAACTCAGGAGTTGGAAATGAAGGAAATAATAATAGCACCAACAAAAGGAAATGGAAAAACAGGCTTGCACAACAGAGCCTGGAGTTTGACAATACTTGTGCACATTTGGAACTTGGGCTTAATATAGATAGCACTTGCTAACTATGCCATACTCAATTTGGAGGAGGGGCCAGACATACCAACAGCAAAACAGAAACAGGGCATCATGAAAGAGGGAGAGACAACAAATGTCAAACACAAGAGGCCATGCAGCTGCAAATGATCCTTGAAAATTTCCAGGATCCAATCAAATTGCAGTCCAGTCAAACACTGAGCAGTTGCTGATCGCCTGCGTTGAGAGAGAAAAAACTGCTGATGCAGAATAGAAGCCTCATTGGTTCCCTGCTATGATATCAAATGCAAACCATGGTTGTGCAAGCTTTTCCATTGCTGGAGACCAGCCAGGTGACTGACAATTGTGAGAGAGTATACAGTTCCTTCCACTTGAGCTCCAGCCTAGGAGCAGCTTCTGCACTATACTGTAGCCCAGCAATTCATGGTCAAAAGCAGTTACTGCATATTGGGGTTTTGTCCATCCTAGTGGTTGACTTGATCCTTCTATGGTGTCAGACAAGCTTCACAAATCAAGAAAAAGCAGGAAGAGACACTTGCCCACAAAACCCATTGCACCAAGCCATATCAATAAAAAACCAAGTAAACCACAAGAAAAGCACATGAGCAGCCCCCACAGGAGGCAAAGGCATCACCTTTGACAGTAGCTCATCACAGTTGGCCAAGTGGCTCCGGCAACGGCGACAACTGTAGAAGCGCCCATCCAGCTGTATCAAATATAGTCGACCCATTGGTCTCTCTTGTTCTTGTTCTTGTTATTCCACCGCAGCTTGTAATCCAATCTCAAAGCAGGGTTCTGTCTAGAATGAAAAAAGTTTTCTGTTCATAGTCGCATGTTCCCTCCTTGAAGAAAATACTTCCTCACAACTGGTGCATTACCTGCCACAAATTGCAACAGATCCCAGTCTTGGCTTCCAATCAACAAGCCTAGGAAAAACAGCACGGCCCAGGCACAGGTTCAAAGAAATAGCCACAAAAAGATGCAAGAATGGTGTGCCCAAATCACCAAAACGGCTACCAAACGAACACTTGCAGAAAAAAAATGCATAAGATCACACAAACATCATCCCAGGATGAGAGTTCTTCTACTGCAAGGTCCCTTCAGACATCATCAGCAAAGGGACAAACCAACAACTAGATGCTGAAGACAACTCACTCTGAGTGGTTTCCAGATGCCACATCTGTCAGAGCTCTGGATTGCAAACACACTGCAATTGACATAAACCCATCAAAGCATTACCCCATTCATCTTCAACCCATTGCCTATCTACAGAATGCTACTAAACACCCACAGCAAATAACAAAGGGCAAAGTGCCCAAACCCTTCATAAAAATCACAAGTGGGTCTATAGCTTCCAACAACCCATCCACAACACATACATACCACACCCACAACAGCAGAAGAAGAAGAACCTGTGTGGCATGTGCACTTCTTTAAAAAAAAAAGCTTTTTGGAAACCCCAACACAACAAGAGCTTCTTCTCTCCTCACAAAATCCATCTCTCTGACAAGCGAACCAAGCTCTCAAACCCCCCCAGGTCTCCAACATTGGATAGAAAAAAAGAACCCACATGGTTGAAGAATTCATGGGGAAACTGAAGAGCACCCACAAAAAAGAGGGGCAGATTTTTTTTTGCTGAGGTACAACAACACCCACCTGTGAGAACCATTGCTTGCTTGAATTCCAACTCCTGCTGCATCCCAAAACCTGTCATGCCTGCTCAGTATGTGTATGTGAGAGTGTGGGTATGTATGTGTGTGTGTGTGTGTCTCTCTCTCTCTCCTCTCTTGGTGTCCTCTCTCTCAGAGGCTCTTCCTCTTCTCAAATCAAGTCTGCATGTTTTCTGTGACAAAAACTTTGTTGGGTCAAGAAGACAAGCAGTGAGGGGTGTAGAGAGGTGAACAGGAGGAGAAATGGAAGATGGGTCAGCACCCCAATTGCAGGAATTGAAAGAGTGACTTCAACCAAAAAGCTTTTACCTGTCACAACATACCACCACCACAACAACCCAACAACAACCCCATATATAGAAAAGCACAAACACTAAAGAGAGAGAGAGAGAGAGAGAGAGAGAGAGAGAGGAGAAGAGGTTGAGCCATTGCCCCTTATCCCATCATACAACATACTACATAATCATCTACATGCATACATTAGAGCAGCTCCAGCAGCAGCAGTATAATGGCTAAGTGTAAATTATAATTTGGATGAAGTTCAGATTTTGATCTCATGTGTTATACATAACTATGGATGAAATTCAGGCTTTGATCATTTGTTAGTACCTATACATAACTTGGGCTCCACCTTGCTGTGCATTAACAGTGACCATCCATCAATTAATGGACAAAAAAAAATGATTTCAATGTGAAAATTAATTTCCATTTTGAAGGAACATATTGAATGACATTGCATGCAAATGGAATTAAATTGGAATTGAATTTAGTTGGATTGAATTTTTCAAATTCTATTCTATTAAGATTTAGTTGAATAAAATTTAAATTTTTAAATTGAATTCAAATTGAATTGAAGAGAAATGGGATACAAATTGATAGAGAAGATATTGAAATTTTTCTTGTGAATATAATGTTGGGGAAAAAAAAATTAAAAAAAACACATATTTGAAAAGATACAATTCCATATCTCTTTACTTGAGAATGAGCTAAATAGATTTTAATTTGAAATTTTCCAAATGACAACTATGACCTATGGAACATAAAGTTGTCCTACCATGATTCATCAGCTTTGATGAATCATCCTCATTAAAATTATATATTAATTGTGTTGATTCAAAAATAAAAATAAATACTAATTATGCAAAATAATGTGGAGCCCAAGTCATAATTTGGATGAAATTCAGGTTTTGAATAGCATGAAGTTACATACATCACCTATTTTTTTAGTACACAATGTTGAGTTCTCTTTCACTTATAATTTGGATGAAGTTCAAAATTTTAATATTGTGAAGCTGCATACATTGTTATTATTATTATTACAAAACAGTGTGAATCTTTCCATACTCATAATTCCAATCTTTACAAATGCACCACCATCCTAATTCCAACAATATCCTATGAACTTGATTACTACACCAAGTGAGATCTTTCAAACTCCATTAAGATCTTATAATAATATTTTTGTGTTAATCTTCCTCCCTCATCTCCTCTGTTTTTCCAGCAGATATGGGTGGCTGGGAAAGATATCAGAATTGAAATGATGAAGAACAAAATCTATTATTATAACTTTATGTTAAAGGGGGAGGTTCCAAGTTCCAACTCAAAGCCAGATGTTATATTTTATTTATTTATTTATTTATTTATTTATTGATGTAGTGGTGATCAACATAAGATGATTTAGCAAAATTTGGCTATTAAAAAAAAATAAAAAATTTAAAGATCCTTTTATATTGTTTGCTACCTACTAAAACTCAACATACAATCCGATATAAGCTTTTTAAATAATTTTGAAATTTGACAGTCAAAAACCCCAAGAAAACACTCTCTTTTTGCTTTTTTGAAATTCTTTTCTCAACCAGCAAAAATTTGTCTCCAAACAAAAACACTAGTTGAAAACTAAACCCTAAACCCTTGCTGGTTTTCAGATTGGCCTTGATATCCACCCAACACTACTTGAAACCAATGTTGTGCAAATATATCTTTTATTTGGATACACTCACCATTGACCAAGCATGGATAGGGTAAGTAATTTTTTTTAAAATAATTATATATCCTTACTTGAGGATGTATCAAAAACAACATATGAACACAACACCGATTGAAACCTCCCTTATCATTTATATATCATTTTGTAAATTGCAACAACAGTGTGCACCAAAACCTATTCAACAATGTCATATAAATGCATACATACATTAGTACAAAAGTGTGTGTTCCCGTTCCCATGACCATTCTATACATGGACCATACATGGACCGTAATCGCAAACCCAAGTTAACCTTGAGGTTTACTATGAGCTGATTGATGAAAACTTTGTGAAAGTTTTGTTCATTCCCAAAACATCACACACAAATGTATGAAGTGTTTTATGGACATGTAGTCTCTAGTAAATAAGCATTAGGGTTCATGCATGGGTATCATGTCTAAATCTTTTTTTAATTTGGCCCATGAAACTTCCCCTTGAGCAGCACCTGCTTGGTCCCACATAAGCTCAATCTGAGCTTCTGCATGAAAGGGTGCAAGTCAAGTCTGAAAGTTTTCATACCTACTCCTCCTTTTGTTAAACCCTAAAAAGTAACTGCTTTCAAAGTTCAGCTGCCAAAAGCCCAACCAAATGTATAAAAAAATGTATACATGAAATCAACTGTTTAAGTCTTCACTTGACCTCAACAAACATTGTAGTTGATGACTAAAAATGCATCCCAAAAGGGGTGTGTGGTTGGATTTCATGTAGAAAATGTAAAGCTCAAAAACCTTTCACTGGGATTCAAAGTAAAGAGTAGAACCCATTGTTGACCTTGTGATCTTTTTGCACCTCTTGCAATTTTATTGGTGGAATCTTCAAAACGCGTGGATATGAGTCAATTTGTGAACTTGCATGTGGCCCAGGAAATTTTAAAGAATCTTGGGGCCAAGGAACAAGCTCTGGACTGACAGAATGTACTCTAATAGATTTTTTAAAATTAAACTTCAATTTTTGAATGTGAAAAAGAAGTAAGAATAATGATAAAGGAGATGGAGGTTTATCAATTTACTAATATCCCCTTTGTTCTCTCCCCTTTTTTAAAAAATTTCTTTCATGCATTCCTTACATGTTAATTTGTCTTTTCATATCCATCTAGGTACGGCGAAAGGAGTGAAGAAAAAGCTGAATATATATACAACCCATTGCGTCCAACATTTTTGTGTTTGAGTGTGTGGAAGTCTCTAGCAAACATGCTTCAAGATACAAATCCATTTTCATTGAGAATTCATGTGACCCAAGTTCTTCTTCTAGTGATGAAAAAGGACCGCCTCACCTTCCGAGTAATCAACTTATCTTATTGATATAAAATTAGCATTAGATGATGGCCTTGATGTTAATTTTTAGAATGATGATGTGCTATCAAGATAGATAAAATATTGGCTGTTTCTTTGAAAAGAAGTTGTATGTGTTTAATCTACCTAATTTAATCTTGACCTAAAATTAGGGCTTAATTTCTCCCTCGTTGCTTATGTTGATTGAACACCTTGGTAGTTGGTGGGTTTGGAATCAGATTAGTGTTGTTTTTACAACAACACTTACTTTGGTTTTTGGAGGTGTGCCTCAAAAATAAATAAATAAATAAATCTGAGTGTGTGGGATGTGCACGTCCCAAAACTTTGGTTTTGGGGCATGTAACAATATATAAGGACACATTTGTGTAACATTAGGCATTTTATTTAAATACATAGCAATTATTTAAATACACAATTACTTGAGATCTATCACTTTTATTTTATTTTTAAGTGTTATCTACATTAACACATTACTCCTACTCTAGAGATGAATAGATTAGAATTGGTTCAATAATTGGTTATTGAACAAAACTTATATCAATGTTGTAAGAAGAGGTGAATGTTCAAAAACGTTGGAACAATATTGAGTTGTTAGACATCTTTCCTTTGTCTCAAAACACTTGATTGAAATAAAAACAATCAACATCTATACATAAGAAATGCATGAAGAAATTTCAATTCAAAATACAAGATGATAATTGAAATATCTTGCACACAACCCCATCAACTATGTACACACAACATTTGGAAGCCCATTTGTAGTGTTTATCAGAGTCCTGCAATGGGTACCCATACCCATGGGTACCCAATACCCACCCATACCCATGGGTAAATGGGTGGGTAATGGGTATGGGCTTGGACACATGGGTGGGTAATGGGTGGGTACGAGGGACCCGGGCTTTACATCGACTGAGTTAGCAGATTATAAGGCGACTCGTCGTATAGTAGTCAGTAGTGAGAGCTTTCGGATTGCGCCACGCTAATAGCTATTAATAGTTCATCAGCACAGTGCTGTGCTGTGGTGATGAGCTATTAATAGCCTGGCGCAATCCGAGCTGGGATTAGCCTAGAAGGTCCATTGGTCCAGGAATCGGGATTCGGGTGGGAGTTTGGATTCTGGAAGAGTAGCTACGAGCTGATGCCGGCCATGACGTTGGCTCAGCGAATTGAACATGACCTGAAGAGCAATGGGGGGGGAGTACGTGATTCGCAACAATGGGCCAGGCAAGAAGTCGGGTGTTTGGGAAGCGTTCGGCATCATCTACGATCGTAACAATGTAAAGCTAGATTATGCTACTTGCAAGTCCTGCACAAAGTTTATACCTTCAAAACCAGTACCGGCACGGCTACGATCTCAAAGCACAAATGTCTTGTTCCCGCCTCTGAGGTAGCCGCCGCAAAGGTGTTCTTTAAGAAGCACATCGTCACAAAGCAAGAAAAGGAGACGATGACGGTAGCGGCGGCCGACTACTGCGCGACCGACATGCACCCGTTCGAGTCTCTGAGCGGGTTAGGCTTCAAGGCGCTCATTTAGACGACGCTTGACATCGGATCGAGCAACACTGGCCGAATCACAATCGACGAGTTGCTTGCCAACCCGACGACAGTCAGCCATAACGTCGATTCACGTGCTCGGAACAACCGCGAAAAGCTTACCCTCGTTTTCAAGAAGCACTTCGACTCAGGCTTGAACGTGGCATGTACTCTCGACTTGTGGATGGATGCGGTCAAGAAGAACTCGTACATGTCCATCACCATTCATTACATCATGAGATGTTCAATTTGTACGCCCGCACGCTGCACGTAAAGCCTGTTGAGGAAGCCAGCCACACGGTGGAAATGGTCCTAGAGGAATTCAGTAAAGGTCTAGCCGTGTTCAAGGTAATGGCGGACATGTACCAGCAGATCATCGTGGTCTCGGATAGCGGTTCGAACTGCTGTGGCACTAATGGCATCCCATCGACTTTCTACTGGCTTGCTTGCCTCGATCACAAGCTGGTGACCGTGTTGACAACTGTCGTGAACAAGACGACCAAGATGGAGAATGGTGTTAGGAGCAAACCGTCCTACCGGTACAAGGACGTCCAACACATGCTATCGCTGTTCATGTTGATCGACGCGTGTAAGAAGCTGGTCGAGTACTGCAAGTGCGCGAACCTATAGAGCCAGCTCAGCAAGATGCTCAAGCAGGAGAACGCAACTCAATGGAACTCGCTGCTCCGTTGCCTTCTAAGCATCGAGGAAATGTACAACGAGCTCGTGCCACTCCTGCAAATGAAGGATAAGCTGAGCAAGCTCAATGACATTTCGCGAGCGCTCCTCAAGGAACTAATCACTTTCCTTGCCCCCTTCCACTAGGCGACGCTGGTGCTCGAGAAATTCAAGCACCCGACTCTTCACAAGGTCGTGTGGTGGCGCCATGTGATCCTGGGTCACCTTCGGCTGGTCCTGAGCGATGTGGTGGACAAGGATGGCAACATGACAACGGCCAAAGACTCCGACTCGATCAAGGCAATCAAGGGCATCATGATGCCGCTCTTGTACAACAAGTTCGTGCTTGATGATATCCACATCATGGCGTCGTTGCAAGATCCGATCATGAAGTCCCGTCTTGTTCACCTTGGTGTTGAGCGCAACCAGATCGAACAAGCCAAGGATAAGCTCAAGGATGCGATGATCAAGTACGTGCCCTTGGACGATGAAGAAGAAGACGTTCCGCCTGTTCGATCACCGGTCAGGAAGAAGACGTGCTCGTCGGTTTCGATGTACGATCAAATGCTCGACGACGACGATGAGGAAGACAACGTCCTCTTGCTGAAGGTCACGACGTTGTCACCGCCTTCAATGCAAGAGTCAACAACGAGTACGAGGCGTACATGAAGCACAAGGTCATCGATGGAGAGATGAGGCAGTGCGCTGACGGTGACGCTAGCGGTGAGTTCCACGTTCTGTCATGGTGGAGGCGCAAGGGCAAGGACCTGTTCCCGATACTGGCGCGAGTCGTGCGGTCCACCCTGTGCATCCCGACATCCAACGCCATGTCCGAGAACAACTTCTTGGACGCTGACAACACCCTGACCAAAAAGCATAATCGACTGAAGCCCCAAATGATAAACAACCTCATGTTCCTGCGTCTAATCGTGACATTTATATGTAACTGTTTACAATAAATCATTGGCACGTCCCTCCTTTAAAAAACACTTCAAAGTACTCTTAAATAACTTTATTTTGGTGATGGACTGATGGGTATGAGTTGGGTGGGTAATGGGTATGGACAAGGTGCCATGGGTGGGTAATGGGTGGGTACAGTTGACCCACGCACAGCTGTGGGTCAGGTATGGGTATAGTTATCAAGCCCAATGCAGGACTCTGGTGTTTATTGATGAGACTATGCAAGTATGATTGGTGCTTGCTTTGTTTCCTTTTTTTAGGTCCTTCACCATTACTTACCTGGTTATGAAAATAATAACCTAAAATTTTCATCACAAATACAATACTCGAAAAATCATAATAATCAAAGTCCCCCCATGATTGGGATGATATGTATTTCGTAATTCATGCATCTCCTTACTCCTATGCATCCTGACGCACCCCCAACTCCTCAAGGGACTCAAATGTGAGCCCAAGTAGAAAGCAGCGGAAAAGGAGGAGTCGGAGCACGCTCCTTAGCTCACAACCCTTTGAGGGGTAGAGGGGCGGGTTGGAGCTCCGGGATGGGACTAGGAAGAGTTAACAAGCTTTAGTCACTCACACGGGCCTGCACACAACCCACACAAAGTGGTTAGTGCAAAGTTAGAGCACACTTGGTGCTAGGACGAGCCACGGGCAACACGGACACACAAGACTCACCACGGCCCG
>Ga0209611_10003689_pt1 | contig 26452 bp, 20 predicted proteins | sample S1TSphgellanicum_3_FD_187693 | JGI IMG/M metagenome (GOLD analysis project Ga0209611, IMG submission 187693) | Host-associated microbial communities from peat moss isolated from Minnesota, USA - S1T2_Fc - Sphagnum magellanicum MG (SPAdes) (version 2) | ecosystem: Host-associated > Plants > Peat...
TTTTTTTTTTTTTTTTCCCCCAATTTTGTGATATAATTTTTTTTGGCAAATATTTCCCAAAAATTAGCATGCTAGCTCTCAAACCTAGTGGTGATAGGCTAGCTTTGTAGTTGTGGATTTAGGGTTTAGGGTTTTAGGAGATCCTTTTCAAAAGCTTGTTAAGATTCCACTTTTGAATCCCTACATTGGTGTGGTTCAAGGCCAACATTTGCAAAAATATTGGATTGAATTATTGAACATTTAAAAAAAAATCAAAAATATTCATAAATCATGGACGTCAAAATCACAGTCTAGTTCTGGTTCCCAGCAGCAAGCTGCTCACACTACTTTGTTGTGTTTCCAACAGGAGCCCTGAACTCCTGAACTCTGAACCTGCATTTGATTCATTGTTGTTCCAGCTCCTGGAATTGAATTGGGAACTGGAATGCGAACAAGTCAACACTGGTTCATGACTCACTCACTATTCATCAGCAGGTGGTGGTGCAGATAGTATCTGTGTAAGTGTCACAAGTCACAACCCACATTGTGCAGAAGAGATGAGAGGTTCTAATCACTTCATGCTCGCTGGTTCTGGCAATCAAAGTGAACCCCACACTTCCCAGTTTGCAGTCTTGACAGTGAAAAGTCATTCATGAAAAAACCTTCTTCCCACGTGCAAGAAGAGGTCCGAAACGGGCTGATTTTACAGATAACCTGTTGCCATGGAAATCAAATGGTGAACTTGGGAATGACGGACAGGAATGACGACTCCCAAAGTGCTAAAATGCACATAAGTTATTAAACCCAGGCACATGAGGGAAAATGTACAGCCGTTTGCTGCTGGCGAATATGGGGCTGGCGGGTCCCCACTGGAAAAGGCAAACAGGTGGCGAACCATCTGCCAGCAAACAGGAAGATGGCAGCAGACGGCCCTGGGCTTATGGTTAGCTGGAAACTTTTCACCAAAAAAAGTACCCGAAGTCCTTTCCAGAGAACACAGTTTACAGAGAACAGAGAGTCCTCAGTTTTTCCATATACTCCAAGCTCTTCTTCTTTCCAGAGACTCCAAACTCTTTCATGTTTTTAATACTTGCTCCAAACTTTCATTGTTCAGTTTTTTTGTTTTAAGTTTTTTTTCCCCATATGTTTCTATAGTTTTCATAATCTCTCTTACTTAGTTTTTAGTTTATTTCTAATTTTTTTTTTCTTAGTTTTCATACTTCTTTTAATTTTCAGTTTTCAACCTTAAATTCAGTTTTCAGTCCAAATTTTCAGCGTCAAATTTTTAATTTCAATTTTTTTCAAAGTTCATTTTTGCAATGGATCCCATTACACTTGGAAGGGTTGTGCTAATTTGGATGTTGCTCTCTATGACATTGGGCAATTGTGCACTCTTCAAATCACAAGTGTGTAATTTTTTTTACAATGACTCTTCAATAGGGTTCCACTTCCTACCATTTTAAAGTGCAATTTTGAGTAGAAAAAGATTTCCATTTCAATTGTGGTGGAAAGAACTTAAGCAACATGTTCAATGGGATTTTGTGGAGAGTACAATATGGCATACAACCCCTGAAATGAGGAATAGGAAATTCATGGGTTATTATAGGATGAGTTTTGAAGCTTTCAATAGTTTAGTTGAAGAATTGACACCATTTCTTCAATCCCAATGTGTGAATCTTGTCCAACCACAAGTAGAAATAAGAAAAATTGTAGCCATTGGGATTTATAGGTTGGCTCATGGAACTAGTGGCACACACATGGCTAATCGGTTCAATGTGAGAGCATCAACCATAAGGAAATATGTGGACGTAGTGTGTGATGCCATATGTGATAAAAACAAGTTGTTTAGCAAGTACATTAACATTCCATCTAGTGGTCATCTACAAAAAATTATAGATTGTTTCCATGATCTTATAGGCTTGCCTAATATTTGTGGGGCCATAGATGGTACTCACATATAATTAGCAACACTCCTTAACAAAAGAGTGACACTTGTGACTAGTGATTTTTTTAATAGGAAAAAAATTCATAGCATTGTGATGCAAGCAATTTGCGATGTCAACAAATTTTTTTTAAAATGTTTGTGCTAGCTAACTTGGTGGAGTTCATGATGGTGGGCAATTCAAAATGTCTAGTGTGTAGAGATAGTTTAAGAATTGTGAGATTTTACAAGAGCCAATGATGGTTGTTAGAGGTGTGAGATGTACACCTTATATCATTGGTGATGCAACATACCCAATTTGACCATATTTATTAAAAAATTGAAAGACCTGTAATGTAGTTGATGTGAATAAACAAAGATATGATTTTAGTATGAACTCAAGAAGAGTAATCATCAAAAATGCCTTTGGATCATTGAAAAACAGGTGGCACATATTGAAACATTTTAATTCAAGGGGTGCTAGAGTTGCAAGAGTTGCTATTGCTTGTTGTGTTCTTCACAACTATTGTTTAGAATGGGTGCACCTAAATTGGGTCCTCCAAATGTAACAACTCCTCAAGACAATCACCAAGGATTTAGGTATAGATTACTACCAGTTAGAAAAGGAGAGATTGCAAAGATTGAAGGAGAAAAACCCAGAATTGCTTTGTTTGAACAATGGTTGATTGACAACCCAATTGAAAAATAAATTATTCATTTGCATTACCATTTGGCCTTCAATTTTTTTTTACTTTATGAAAGCACAATTGATGTTAGAGTGCAACAATAGAACAATGAAACAAACATTTGGGTTTTATTATCATGGGTCAAAATGCAAATACACTTTTGACCACATCAATTTTGTGAACAAAATTCCAAGCCACAACAAAGGGTTCAAACCCTTATACAAGATACATGAAACAAACACCAGAACTACCCTATTGCCCATGGTCAAGCTCAAAGTGCATAAAGTTGTCGTCTTCAAGAATCTTTAAGCTTTAAAACCTTAGCAAACAATGCTGCCATTTGCAATTGACCTGGCACTATCAATTCTCTACCTATTTGTTCACTCTCAAGCATCTATTTTGCAATTTTTTCAATCATCTCCATCTTCATCTTTTTTATCCCTCACACCTTCTAAAAATTCTTTAATGACATTCGCAATTGTAAAGGAACCTGCATCCAATTTTCTTCTTTTATTTTCCATTCTTTTGTTGGCTTTGCCTTGCACACCAAGCAATTTACAAGCCTTAGATCTTGGAGCGTCTAATCCTATAAATGGAACACGAACCTCCTCTTCATTTCCATGACCAAAAACAGGAGCTTTCTGTGCTGGACTAGAGTGTTCTTGAGTGCCTTGTGTCACATCATCATCACTCACCTCAAAAGTTTGAACCTCAGAATGTGAATGTAAATTCTGCACTCCCTGATCAATTGCATTGGCAATGCCATTAATCTTGGTTGTGCCTCCAAACATCTCTATGAACATCTGATCAAATCTCTCAAACCATGGCCAATCAGAAGGGGATGCACCAATCACCTAAGTTTTCTTTTTTTTGGTCTCATACTTATCCTTCATCTTGTTCCACTTGTCACATATTTGCTTCCAACCTCGATGTACTCTCGAAAAATGTGCATTCAGCTGCTCTGTAAAATCTTTCCAATTTGCTTTTTGGAAAGGCTTCCAACCATACTCCCATAATTTCTCTTCACAAATATCCAGAAAAAACTGAAATTGTGCATTTGTCCACAACCTACCTGCATTCTCTTGAAGTCCTAGATGTTCTGGAACAATACTAACTGGTAAAGAAGAAGAAGCACCTCCTTGACTCCATCAACAAACTGAGGAGCAAATTTGGCAAGAAGGTTAGGGAGTCTATGGACACTGACCTCTACAGTGCAAATTGGCTACATCTACAGTACCTTGCATCTCCAGTGCTGTCCGTCTATAGTGCTTGCTGAGAGTGCAAACCACTTGCATCTACAGTGCTGAGAACAGTAACATGCGCAAAATGGCAGAGAAGTCCAGAGAAAGAGAACACAGGAGTTGGAGAACACAGGAACTGAAGCATTTCCTTCTTCTGTTGCAGCAATGATTTTTTACTGCAGGGAAAGTCTTTTCTTCCTGTGTTCTCACAATGTAAGTAGCTGATTTACAGTAGTGAAGCGAAAGCTTGAAGCGAAGCAAACCTGCAATCCACTTCCATGCAGTCACAGCGCTGACAGCATTGATCGAGCTAATGGGAGGCGGATTTGCTTGGTGAACCGCACAGTGCCCAGGTCAATTGAGAACCTCATCCAGGTAGAAGCACCCAGGAGTTTCTGAACAAGTAGCATCTGCAAATTGGATCAATCTTTTCACCCACAGATCAGAGTGGAATTTCTCATAGGATAAGTTGTCAATGAGAGATCTATGAACCTTCAGGATGGTTCAATTTCAGGGATTGCTCATCATAGCTGATTGTAGGCTTGATTCAAATGCAATTTTGACTAGATGATCCAAAAAATTGTGGAGAATTCTGTTCCAGTTTCATTTACAGTTCTGTAACCTTCAAGGCAACTTTGTCACTTCAAACTGAGGATGCTGGGAAAGGATGCTGATTCCACTGTAGTGCTCTTCAGATTCTACCAAGACTCTACAATATTTCAGAAGATGCAGACACCATTGCCCTTGGACTGCAACTTTACAGTTTTTTTCACCATGATCTGTATTCTACAGCTGGCAAGATGGACTAAAACTCTGTCCCTGCAAGCAAAGGGGAACATCGTCTGGAAAATCAAGCACTTGTTCATGAAAGAAAGAGCTGGCTACACCTTTTCGTTCATACAACTCAGTCTAGATTCCACATACAATTCAATACCACTCACATGTATGGATACTAATTAGTTTAACTGAAGTCAATGTGCATCAGCAACACATATTGCTAATCTGCTTGTATAATCCATGTCTCTTGCCATGAAGGTTGATGCAAGCAATCTTGGAGAAGGCAAACTCTTTGGCATTTTCATTTCCAATTCCTGGACAAAGGATCATTTGGGATTTGTACCCCTGCAGTGGCACTTCTCTGGTGTCAGTTTTCATCAATGGCATGTCACCTCATGTTCTGAAAAACCCACTGCAGAATGCAAAAAATCCTACAACTGAACATAGGTACAGCGAGTCTATATTACCCAGGATTTCTTCACTAAGCATCTCTTCATCAATACAGCTGTAACAAAAGCTGTGCCATTTTTACTGCTCCTCAAGAGTAGTTCATCAGCAAGCTTTCTTGTACAGCCTGCATACACAACACCCCTTGTACGAATTTCATGGGTGTGGCCTCCTATTGATGCTACACATTGATGTGAAAACTTTCATGCTGCTACTACATGAATCAGAAGGTGCTTTGCAACAGTCCCACTACTTGCTATGTAAACTGGATATGTAAACTGGATGAGACTTTCAAGATGACACAGAAGAGCTCACTGATCTGATTTTACCAGTATTGCAAATCTCAAGGTGGAGGGAGGCAAGCAACTTAAGAGCTAAACCTCCACTCATAACCTCAGGATTCCTGTACATCACAGCCAGCTGCACAACAGAATGCCAGTGTAGAGCATCTGTTAGCAAAAGAACAGATGTTGGAGTCAAAACAGTAATCTGCAATCAATCAGCAACGCAAGCAATACAACTGACCTTATGCCAAATTTCATTGAGAAATATTAGTGTGCAACCAGCACGTGCAGCATTGTCAGACATCTTACAAAGTGCTTGGCTCACTAGATGTGCTTGAAGCCCCATCTACTGCATCCCTATCTCTCCCTTCCCCAACATTACACCAATATGTGTGCCTCCACAGCTATATGTCACAAACACCTGCCCACAACTTCTCTTTTTCAGAGGAGGTCAAACACATCTAGGAAATTGCAGAAAAAACCCCACAACAACAAACCCGGAAGAAATGGGAAGACTCATGCACAATGTTGGCCAGCACTCCAGAGACATAAACAAGAAAGCAATACCTCAGTCTCAGCTTGTGGAGCTCATGCAGACACAGAATCAATGCATACTATGTCAACTGCTCCAGATCTGCACATTCGGTTGGCAGCTAAGAGACCCAAAATGTGCCTTGCTTAAATCTTGTGGTCTAGGGTGGCCTCTATCTGCATGCACAGGTGAATTCAAGCACTCTGGATATGCAAATGTAGCCCAATCATTTAAAAGAAAATCCCACAAATCCGATCTTTGGCTTCAACACTAATGGATGCCTCATATACTTAAGGTGCTTGAGAACAGAACCCACTCTCAAGGGCCATCTCCCAATTATCAGGTTGACAGACAATCAAACTCTCCACATTGACACCCAAAGCCTTGGAATAGTAAGGATCAAAGCAGTGCTGAGCATCAACTAGCATTGCATTGCCACCTTGTTCTGCTTCCAAGTCCTCAACAGCATTCTCAATGTAAGTCTGACAACTGGAAAAAGGAAATGTGAAGCACCTCCTCCATTCACTATTGCATACCACATGCCACAAAATGGTATTGCAGACATCAATCCAAAAATTGCATTGCTCTCAAATAAAAATGACTGCAGAGAAGGGGAAGTGAAGAACTGACCTGAATCTCTGCAATTGTATGGAGTGTCAATCTTGTCTTCCCACTACTCTTGGGACCAAAAATCCGTCTAACAACAACCACAAATCAGCCATAAGCATACAGAACTACATGAGGTCCTGTGCAACACTATTGTCAAATCAATGAGCTTGACAAAAGAATGAGGCAGCAGTGCCTCATTATAAAAACAAGTCTCAAATGGTGTGGGTCATCCATCATCTAAAGCAAACAACCTCTGATGAATAGTCACAATGACAATGCACAGTCCAAATTCACCATGGCACTAGATAGCTGCACACCTCCACAATGTGGCTTTTTGGTAAACCCCCACCTAATGCATAATCCAAAGCAAGGCAACCACTTGGAAATGTCTCCCTGAAGAATCCACAAATGCGCATGTCACACACGAACTCCAATTTTGAATGCCCACCCTTGGAAAATCCATCATGAGATTGGACCTTCAGTGATATCAAACAACAGCAACCTTCTAATTTGTACTAGATTTATCTGAAAAACAAAGCACAACACTGTTGTTGAATCTGGCGATATTAGAATCAGCTTTTTTCAACTTCTCCTTCTCAACAGAGGAGCTGACAATGCAGAATTTACACCAAGGACATCATCATCTTCATGGGTTTAGGCCTTCTTCTGGTCTTCTTCTGATGTGAAAGAGGACACATTCAAGCTTATCAGAGATGGATAGAGAAAGGACCTTACACGAAGGCTCCACCGGCACTGCCAAGCCTAGTAACAATTCCTTTGCCAAAAGAACCATTGACGTCAGACATGGCAGCTTCCAGAGCCTTCTGCTGCAAATCCAAACAGAAGAGAAAGCTTGAAAGATTTCCACACTCAGAAACAAACAGAAGAAAGGGATGATGATAGAAGAACATCAAAGCCAGCCAGCCAGCTGAGTGATCATCCTTTCTCTCGACCTTGTTACTGACAACAATGAGATTGCAATCTCAGTTTGAAATTAGAGAAATGCATTCATTACCCTGTCCAGGAAGTGAAGCTGTTCATCAGTTTGATGATGATGATCATCATCTGAATCCTGAGGAGATCCATGCCGTGCTGCTGCTACTGCTTCTGCTTTCACACTAAGAAGAGGATGCCCTGTCAGAGCTCCACTCATTGAACCAATTCCCTGAGAACCCACATTGCTGCAATTGACTGCGCTGGTAGACACTACCAACGCAGCTTGTGAAAGATCTACCCATTGCCTTGCTACAATCTCATGATGTAGCGTCCCCTCTACTGTTCACTGCCCGAGTCCCCTGCCAAAAGAGTGAGAAGGAGAGGAGACGAGAAGAGCGAGTGATTCAGACTTCGCATATGGGAGAAGAGACTTGGGTGAGAACCAGAGACAAAAGAGAGAGGAAGAATCAGAATTAGGGTTAGGGTTCAGTGCTCCTTCTTCAGTTGGAGGAGAGGGCGAGAATAGGACGAGGATAGGAAGCAAGAAAAGAGAGCAAGAGGGAGGAGAGGGGGGAGGTGGGGGAGCGGAGGATGATGATGATGATGTCGCCGCAGCCTCATCAGGAGGTGAGATGTCAGATATGTCTTCAACACTCCTCGACATCGGCGTTTACACCTTGTAATGTGCTCTCTCCTCCTACGGTGGTGACCAATCTCGCCGGTGCGTCGTCGGGGCAGGAAACTGCTGGCGAAGGAGAAGAAGACCACCACCACCACCGGGGAGGACGCAGCTTGGTCTGCTCTCAGCACTATCATCATCATCCTTACCTCGATGCCCAAGAAGCCCATGCATCGCGGAGGAGTTTTCATGAAATCCTAATGGCTACCGCTGCGGTATGATTGGTTGTTTTCTCCCATCTTCTACCCCAATCTTTGCTGCTGCTGCAGCTAGTGCTTCAAACTCATTCTCCAAACCTTCGTGCAAGAGGAATCCTCGAGGTAGTAGTAGCTCCTTGAGAATTTTGGGAAAAATCCCATCCTTGAGCACAGGGACTTGGAGAGGAGTTGGAGCCTGGGATCTAAAGTCCAGGGATTTTGTTGTTGCATTGTGCTCCTGATGCTGATCGACAGACTGAAAGTGATGTGCAGGACACTCACTACATGTCTGAGGAGGATTACTATGGACCTGCTGAGGATTACCAAGAGAATAGAGTATTGGCAGAGAACTTCAATGAGGATTTAGGGTTTGGATCTGAGGCTCTTCAAAAAGAGCATCATCATCAACAACAAGAAGAGGAGGATCCAGAGCCTGAGCAGTCAAGGAAGCGAGGAGGAGGAGGACGGCAAGGAGGAGGAGGAGGAGCAAACAAAAACAAAACCCATGCCGATTTTGTGAAGGGGAGAGCTCAAGCTCTGCAACACTTGTTGGAATTGCCATTGAAAACCCGTCAACTCTTTTGTGTCTCTGAATTCTACAGGCATATGGCTCTCGCCTCCCCAGACTCTCCATGTAAGGTGCCCTTCTTCAAAAACTGCTTTGTCTGTAATCTGTTCATGACAGAAATTTTGGTTTTGCTATGGTGTGTGTCTGCTACAGAGCTACCACCTGCATGCATCCAGTATGCACTTCGTCTGTGAGAATTTCAAATGGCCAATTTTTCTTTTCACCCATTCTTCTTGTAGGTAGAATGTATCTTTGGAGAAGAAGAGCCTGTAAAGATTTTCTTTTCACCCATTCTGCTGGTAGGTAGAATGTATTTTTAGAGAAGAAGAGCCTGCAACAACATGAGATACATGCAGTGCTCATTATAGTGTCTTTATTTTGTGGAAGCAGGTGAGTGAGGCATATAGGCAGGGAGGACAGTCAGTGGGGGTGTCCATGAGGACTGCTCGCAAATGGGTAGAGGACTGGGACACACGTGGTGATGGATCTTTCTCAGATTCCCAACAGGTTCTCTCTCTCACACACAGTTTCCAGAGTGGACCATATGTGTGAACAGTTCTGCCAGCACATACACTTAATCAGGAATGACAGTTAAGCCTGTTATGAACAAAGACCTCCTTTTGCCACAATCTAGGTCATTACACTTTACAATGTCTGACCAGGAGCAGTTCCTTCTCTGCAGGGAAAACATGTAAAAGTTGAATGGTTACTGCAGCCAGACCATTTGCAAAGGCGAGCTCGAGATTGGATTGAGGAGAACTGTCCAAAGAATGGCAACCTGCCGGGAAGGGAATCCATAGTTGCTCGATTCCGTGACTTTTGCAACACTGATCTTCTGAGAAATGTCCAGGTCGAATCTCTTTTAACTGTCTTCCAATTTATTTTTCTGTGGGCCATGCAGGATCAGCATGACCTGCTCTCCTAGGACCCTGCTTACATGGTACTCAGTAGAGGCTAAAACAAATGATTTGGATTCTGAAATCTGGCAGTTCTTTGCAGAATAATTCTCTTATTATCACTGGGCAGAGCTGTTTGCAGTGGTCAGTATATCCTCTACTTGAGGCATTTGATTCTTCTGACTCATCCTATTGTTTGTGGTCACAGCCAAAACCCATACTGGATAATGGCAATGGACTGCAGTTTGGGCTGCACCGAAAAATCTCTATGGAAACAGCAAGATCATGGTTACACAGGCTTGGCTTCCATAATTTCAAGGACTACCGAGGAACTGCCAAAAAGGGCAAACCCAATCCCCCAGATGCTCTCTCAACTGGCAAGGAAAGCATTCAAGAAAGAGAGAATGGTTTTAAGACCTGAAACACTAAGTCCTTACATCTCTGAGTGGCAAATGCCAAAAAAATAGAAATTGAACTTCTCCAATACTGTAGGAAGCAGATGGCTTTAAGGATTGTAGCCAAGTTAGGCCTCCAATTGTCTTCACTCCACAGCTGTGCAATCAGATTAGCCAATGTATGCAACTCTCAGAGCACAGTGCCAGTTATGGAATTGTGATGTACAGTTGCACAAATGCACAGTTTCAGGTACTGAGCCTACACCATGAACTTTAAAATTAATCACTGAAGTCTGTCAATAAATTGGCGTCTTCAATAACAACCCTTTCATTTCGGAAATTGTTTTGTTGATGATTTGTACCAGTTGCAACAAACAGGATGATGTGAATCCAGTAAGTCAGATCCATCAAGATGTTTTTCAACCATTTGGAGCTATTGAACATAATGTACAAGTAGTATGAGAATTCATGCAACTGTTTTTAGGTGTAATTATCTGGATCCGAAGAATGTGTTCTAACTTCACGACTGGATATGGAGTGCAATGATACCTTGAAGAAGATCTGATTTGCAGCCTGTTATACTGCTGCTTGTGCACCTACTCTAAGGTACAATTTGATTCCATTAACATCTGATTTATACAAGACTTTGGCTGTCTTCGACTGTTGAGCTGCAATTTGGATTTTCATCTTATTGTTATATGCAAGGCTTCAGCTGTTAAGCAACTAGACTTATATGAGCCTTTTGTGGCTTGTACCACATACAGCGGCAGGTCCTCTTCCCAGGCAAAAGTGAATTGCCTGTTCTGTGTGATCAGATTCACACAACTGGACAACCAAAGTTGCTCTGCCATTTTCCCCCAGAGTTCTCAATTCCAACTTTGACAACTTGCTTGCTTTTCCAAGGTGGGAACATAACATTTTGTATTAGATGAAGACACAAAACATTAGTAAAAAAACCAAGAGTAGATATTCCAGAGAGGTTGCATATCAGCCCCTTTTTTTGTGCAAAATTTTGCATAAATGTGAAGGGAAAAAATGGGTTGCATGTTCCATATTTTGTGCAGGTTATAGTGACAAAACATCAAAGATTTTTTTTATCACATTTCAACTTGGAGTTAAGATTGGGGTCTTTTTATTATAGCAGTTTTCACTTTTTGGACGGGCTCTAGAAGCATGTTGCCATTTGGTGCTAAATCCCTCTTTGGATGCTGGCAATTGATGCAACATCAAAAATTGAAAAAACATGACATTCCATAACTAGATTATTATTTGTTTTTGGATTTATTATTCTATTATTCAGAACATATAAATTAATAGTCCATATTGTTGTTCAGGGGATGCAACGCCCATCCCCATTTTTCTGGTTAAATCCATAATATATACCAACTTGTCTATAGTTTGTAGAGATCATATGTTCACCCTCAAAGTGGAGTAGGCTAGCTTATCCTTCTTTCAAGTTATGTTAACTTTCAACTTTCAACCAGTGACTTTGATGGCACAAACTGAATTGGAATCAAAACCCATTCACACTCCAACATTTAGATAGATTGAGTATCAGTGGCCGGAGTGTAATGGAAGGAACAACTTTATGTTAGAAATGGGCCACTACACTTCCTTTACAACATTGCACAAAAACTTGGACCTAAAGTGGAATCCACTATAAATACGTGTTCTTTCCCTATTGGAATAGATACAACCCATGTACAAGCTAGGGAATTATTAATGTGACAAACCACACTCCAACGAAATCCCTAGAAAAATGAGAAATTTGAGCATCCTCAAGTTTGTAAACCATGGTTTTAAAAAAAAGAGTAAAAACTTGGTTTGCTTATCATATAAAAACCAAGCATTGGGAAACAATGGTTTGCAAACTTGGGAATAAGTACTCAAGCGAATTGACCCCCTTGTGCTTATTGGGTTCTACTGATTTTTAGCATAATCTTGTGATAATCCATTATGTGCTATACTTTTTTCAATTTGAATGTTGTGAAATACGAGATTAGTTTGACATATGGTTAAGATGTTATAAAATCATGGTAAGTGTTAACAAAATGTTGATATAATCATTGATATGATGTTGTGATAATATTGGAACACATTTGTATTACAATGTTATTATAATATTATGTCATTGATTGATTGACATTTCATTAATATTTAATTTTGAGCACATTGTTAAAATGTTGTTAAAGTACATATACATGGAAAGAATAAGTTTATAATAGTAATACTAATGTAACCCTTAAACATTCAACACCAGCTCTTTGTCTTAAATTCTATTCGAGTAGGCTATTGTGATTACAAGATTCCTAATGTTTTTTTGTAGTCTGTTGCACTAGAGATAGAGACTGAAACCCCTTAACCATTGAAATACAAAATCCCTCATGTCGTTCATTTGGGAACATATGAACATAACCAGTGTTGGTCTGGTATTTACTTCTGAATATACCAGCCTATATCCCAGACCAACACTGGAACATACCTTGGTTCTTCTTGAAGGGGTTTGATACTCTTCACCAATTCTTGAACCCTATTTCCTTCTTGTTGCCTGCCAATTCTGGACTTGCCAAGTAAATGAAAAAGACATCCCAATTGTCCCCAAAAAATCATCAAATGAGACACAATTCATCAACACGGCAGAAAGTAACACAGAAAGCGTGGTTGAAGGCACCAATACTTTTGAGCTTGAAAAGTTTGGTATTTGCTTAACTTATCTATTTAACACCATTAAAAGAAAATGCTGTTAAGGAATTTCATACTTCACAATCAATCATACATCATTCCTGATGTCAAAGTTGAAATCTCAATGTGTTTATTATGCAAGGCAAAAAAATTTACATGATTTCAACGACACTTTAAGGTGAAGGTGGTTATTGAAATCTTGCACACTTTCATGGCTGTTAATTTCACAAAATAAGCAGACAAAAACTGCGCCACAATCCCTCATCTCTCAAGTCAGAACTGACAAAAATTACACAAAGAGAGAGATGAAGATAAAGTATCACATACTTGTTTGTGCACGCAAGTGTGCTGAAAAAGATATGTGGTAAAAAGCATGATGTGTTCAGTGGAGGGAGAGTAGCCAGAAAAAAAGGGTGCCCAATTTTGTTCCACTCGCAGCTTTCCAATAGTAAAGCACCTGCAGAAAATTTCTAGGATCTCAAGGGCACATTAGCATGTGAGATTTTTCCTCCACCAAAGGGGTGGGAGCTTCCTTCTTCAAAACACCCTGCCTATTTTTTAAAGCAATTGCTGTGATGATCATCTGCTGCGTATCATGGGGGAAAAAATAAATTATAATTTTATACCAGTGCTTTATGTTGGGTAATGCTCTTGGAGAGGGACATTCTTGAAATAAGTGCCCAGATCCTTGGCTGTTACCAAACACATATCAGTCACTTCAGTTTGGATAGTTTGAATGTGTAGTCGTTGCATCCGTGTAGGGTCAACACAGGGTCAGGTCATGAGTGTTTTTGGGACTTGCTGAAGCTTCTCGGCATCTTTCCATGCACAAAATAAGGAAGAAAGTAAAAGTCTCTCATAACTTTGCTGAAGACCAAAGACATCGACATTTTTGTCACTCTATTGTTCTCTGACTCTAGCCACTAGGTACCCACAACTTCACTCAAGAAGAAGAAAGAAGAAGAAGAAGAAGAAGAGCTGCTCCTCATTTCCATGGAAATTTCTGAGCTAGAAATTAGATGTCTACAAGCTTTTTATTATTATTGTCTGCTTTAATTGGGTTTAATGAATTTATGAGTAGAAAAGTCATGATTAAAATTCTTGAACTTCTGATCACGTTCAAGTAGTACTAGATCCATGATATGGATCAACTTCCTCTTTTCATCAAATTTTTGTGCAGTCAACAAGCATCAGCTTCCATCACCCAGGAGCTTTGGATCAAAAGCTTGAAGCAGTTGATCAGGACTGATGGGTGGGATCAAAAAGGCTTGAAGAATCTTAGTAGAAACTAAGTAGAGAATCATGAAGCAGTCAAGCAATTTCATGTAGTAATCTTAGTGACCTTAATGCTGATAAGTACTGAATTGTATTTATAATAAGATTTTTTTCTCTTTCTTGTAGACCAAGATTAATCATAGAAATGGAGAAGAAGAAGAAGAAGGTGAGGAACAGAAACAAGTTGGATTTACAGATGGTCTGATTTTGTTGGCGAGATTTGTTGTCGCTTGCAGAAAACATCAAGAAGTCTTGATTGACTCAATTGGAGCTTTTAGCTTTCGTGAGCAGTCACCGCGAGGTGGCTTTGTCTTGTGAGTCTTGTGATGAGTCCCTCATCTAGTTTCGAGGTTGAAGTTTGTTGGGAAGCTATTTTCAGGCTGGGAATCGATATTCGCTTGTGATATTTTTTTGGTCTGTTTTCTGTTTTTGGTGAGATTTTTTCAAGCTTTTTTGTAAGTCGGATGACTCAGAAGCGTGAGTTCTCGAGAGAGTTTTGGTCTCCAAGTCCCTCTTCTCTCTCTCTCTCTCTCTGTGCCCAACCTCTTCTTCCCAACAAAGTGTCTGAGAAACAACAGCATCATAATTGTATCACCACCCACGGCTTCACCGCTGATCTCTTTCTTCTCCTCGCAATTGTAAGTAGACTCTACTTCAAGGCCCGGACTTGCCCAAGAGATGCAAATTTGTGTCCGATGATCGTTCAGGCTGCTACCTACCTACTTTTAGGAGACTCCAAGCGCAGATATTTCTTGTGTTTCTCGTGCAATTTTGGAAATTCTTGCGAGAATCTTAAGATCCTATCCGAACTTCTATTACGAGCTTGAACTGTATTCATGCCACAATGGCTCAAGAAACAACAATGGAAGCATCAAGAACATCATTGGTGTGGAGATCATCCACACAGGAGATCAAGGCAAGCATGAACAAAAACCCTTGTTGTCTCGTTATTGTCTAGTGCATCATCATGATCCTCTCTAGCATTTTGGAGACAAAAGATCATATTTGATTCTTTCTCAAGTGTGATTGTGGTGAAGAATTTCTGATTCTTTTTTCTCTTGTGAGATTACAAATTCTCCTTGAGTTCTTATTATCACCAAGAAAATTCTCTAGGTCGACCTCCCAACTTTAGTAATCTGTTTGAACATGTGTTTGTTTTCTCTCCCGAAAACAAGGTTCAGTTCAGCAGGAACAATGGTTGCTTGCTTCCAAGAAAGAAAACCTTCTCGACTCTTGGAATCTGTAAAGACTGTACCAAAGAAGATATTGAACTGATTGTAATGATCGAATAGGTAGTAGAGATTTTGCAAAGCATTTTTCCTTGGCAAAGAACCTTGTTCTCCTCATGTTTAGAGAGGCTTATGAATCAATTGATTTTGTAATAAAAACCATGCCTGGTTCATGCTGTATTTGACTTGTCCTGTTGGTCTTGAAACCATTTTCCCTCTTCTCTCTCTTTGATAAAGTAAATCTCACTTCCAGAGGTTTATGCCAAAAGAATATGGTGGCATCTGTAAACAAGATGTGAACAGACATTGTGGCCTCTGTGTTGGATTGCTTCTTTGTCATGGTCCATTTTGAATTCAGGAGCTCTAATTGCATGGACCTCTTGGCACTGCAGAACAAGGAGTATGTCAAGGAACAGAAGTTTGATGATGATCCAAACTCAGTCAAGGCAACAGTGCTTGTTGAACCATGCACTAGCAGCTTGTTGACAACAGAGATTGGAATGAGGATGTCAAGGATGGGTGAGTCAAGGAGGAGGACAAAGCGCATGTCTTTGGATATGGCAAGTTCTTATAGGTCCCCATATGATGCACCACCAGAGAATTATCTGGATGGGACCCCAACAGTACGCAAGCTTTCTAGCGTAAGCCAGCACTTTCTGTTTGACACTCCACCAGCTGTTGTTGATGCTCCTCTGAGGTCCAAATCATTCTCTGGTTCTAAAGCCCACCACAGTGTGCTAAGACGAAGCAAAAGCACATGGGGTGGTGAAGAAGAAGAAGATACAGGAATTGCAGGTCTGCATTCTCCTTTGCATTATGATATGCTTCAGATTCGGTTTTCCCAAAACCTGCTTTGTGAAGCCACTGTTGCAAACAGCTTTAGATATTCGAAATGTGACTCTTTGCAACATGAGCATAATTTGCAGCCAGTTACTCTTCATGAGGATGACATCTTCCCAGGAAACACAAGACACTTGTCTCGACTCAGAGTGAAAAAGATAGCATCAGAATTTGAGAACCATGCTCCAGCAAAGCTAGGCAACTTGGCAGACCGACAACAGCCTCAGGAGCGAAGTAAGCTTCGAAAACTTGGCAGATCTTTGTCAAGACATGACACAAGATCCATGAAAAAACTCCCACGTGCACCTTCATCTTTACCGGCATCTCCACTGGGCAACAGCAATAGCAACAGCCAAGAGACCCATGCAACCCAGATTTTTCATAAACTCTTACGACGAAGCTCTCGAGTTAATTCAGAAGTTTCAACTCACAGGGAAACAAGAAGCAGCTGGGAACCAGAGAGAGAGAGGGTAGTATACAAGAAGCATGTTAGTAATGCGGTAGTAGTCTGGGAGAAATGCTCCCTTCCAAAAAGACTTGGACCCATTCAAGGATTACAGAAAACACAGCAAGCTTCAACAGATGCCTCAAAATCCGAAAAACAAAATTCTTGGTGGCCTTTCAAGTGGAAGTGGAAGTCCAAAGAATTGAGACCTCAAAGATCCTTGAACAGGAGCTTGGTTGTTTTGGGCGATGAGAACAAAGTGGACATCACGACAGACCATCACCAAGAAGTATATCATGATGCATCAAGTGATAAGCTTGATTCTTCACCACTTTCTCCCAACAATTCAGCAAAGTTTACAAGTGCATTCAACATGATCAAGGAAAGGGCTTCATCAAGGCACGAGGAAAGCTTCAAGTCATGAGTATGGGGAACTTCACCTTTTGCACCAGATCAGCCCTGCAATCCAACCCAGGATGCTGAAAAGTATTTACTCCCACCTTTCAGATTACACAAGTAGCCAATGTGCATAAAAAAGAGAAGATGGTTTTGAAAACACACACTTTGGCGGGAACATGATGGGCATTTTAGGGGCAAGACCCTAGAATTTGATTTGTAGTGAAACCCTAAATTTGATTGTAGTGAAACAACTTGTCTGCATTCTTTTAGATCAGGTCCTTGTAAAATTGCATTCAAACAAAATTGGGCCCTATTTCCCATTTTCTTGTCTAAGCAACAACCTTACTCAAAGTCAAGCAATAGAAGAGTCCCAAATTGCTGACTCCACTCTCACCCCAACCCCCAAGTAGACACCAGGTTGTGAATTATGGCTCCAACAAAAATGCAATTTTCTTTCAGTAAATTGTTTCTACTTCATGATGGCAAGTTGAATTAGGGACTTGCATTGAAGGCCTCAGGTGGAACCCTACGCTCAAAGCAAGTCAGGGCCTACTAATAATGGAATCATTACACCAGAATCTGTAGACCTAATATCCATAATCTATCATTGCCTCAAAACTACGGAGTAGGTAATTTATCCATTGCTTATGGAGGTATTGGGTTCCACAAGTTATACAGCACTCTGAGAAATTTTCTTTTATATTGGTGAATATCCAATATTGCACATCCTTGGTAAGAGTGGGAGTGAGGATTCTTATGCCTATAAAGCCTATTTAGATCAGTAGTGGCCATTTATCATAAAAATCTTTTCAATTCCAGTTTATAAATGGACAAGACTATGCATTTGGTTAATAAACAACAGTATGAATGGGCCCAAAAAATCTAATCATTTGACACTATCCTAGGTGGGTTACTTTGCAAACCAAAAAATATATGGGATTATAATTCTCATTATAGGTCCTTCAAAAGCAAAAGATATACAACTAGTAAGGAAATCACAACAAGATCTTTAGGAAATTTACAAGTGCATGCACACCCACCAATTTAAAAAAAATAAAATTGACAAAAAGAGAACCACCATGGTAATTTAGGTCCTTTTACAAGTAAAAATCTAGTGTTGTCCATTGAGACTTGGGAGTTGGCATCTCATCTTGCATCTATTAACAAAAACTATATTGGCCTTTGTGTTAAGAGCTACATTAGGTTCTTGTTTGAGAAAAAATTAATATGCACCAGATTTGACAAATACAAACCCAAAAATGAAGTGAGATGGTTATCACACATTTCCCCTTAGACCTACACCATTCATCCCCTATTTGGTAGCCCCCTAAATTGTAACATGTAAATTTTATGTAAGTCATGAGGTCATAAAATTTCAAGTCTTGCTAGACTCTAAACATGTGAAATTACATAAATCACAAGATCTTAATAAAACATTTTGGCTCTCACTAGCTACCTAGATTCTAAAATTTGAAATATTACAAGGCACAATCTGTAAACCCACCCCCCAAATTTCAAGTAATGTCCATTCCCTATATACTAAAAAGTGAAATTGTAGTATGGAATTCCCCTGTATGTGTCCTTTTTGCACTATTCCAAAAAAAAAACAGAAAAGGTACCAACCCCTAATGCTTGAAATACGACCAACCTTCGTGTGCAATTGATATCAGTTACTAGAAGTTTATTCTAGTGTGTTCTCACGTTGCATGAATCAATATTAGCTGGCTACATTTTATTCTTCCATTTGTACCTGTTTTGCTTTACAGGTAACACTTGCTTTACAAAATTAACCATTTTGTTCTTCCCTTTGTACCTGTTTTGCTTTACAGGTAACCCTTGGTTTACAAATTTCTTATGCCTTTCTGCAAGCTCGCCAGTAGATAAACTTTCACCAATTGTTTTGGCTAATGAAGTCGGACGAAGCACAACACCATCCACCAAAAGCTCACGCTTCCATCCTAAACCATTGTCTTCGTTAATTTCTTCCATAATAAAAGAGAAATTTACATTTTCCCCTGAATCCAAGATATTTATTTCTCCCACATCATATTCAAACCAATTGTCTCCAACCAAACGAACAGGTGTCAAGTTTGTTCCAAGCTGTTCTTGCCTTTCTACATCTTCATTGGCCAAATAACGCATTGTTTGCTTGAATGGTGTGCTGTTATTCAAACCAAGTTTAAATACAGCAGGATATCTTAACCAACCATGGTCCACCTGGTATGCCTCTGGTGTCAATTGTAGTTGCCATGATAAAGTATATGCTCCTGGTAAAAGAGGCCAATCTATCGAACCACGCGCCGCAAACCAACAAACTTCCTGCAAGTGTGCCACTTCACTTGACCTACACAATTATCAACAGTTATGGCACATATTTCATTACATACTTGTTTGACACACCAAACAACCTTTTGGTGTGGAGCATAACTAAGCACGCATCATATTATAATGCATAAGTTAAGCAAGTAAAAAATAAAAAATGAGTCCATTCACACTTTTTACATTAATATGAAACACATGAATTGTAGCTTGGCTTATGAGTTTTTTTATGAAGTTTCATTAAGAATATCCAATATTTGATGATCAATTGAGACAAACCTAGCACCCGGACAATTTCTTTGAGGAATCCATTTCCAATATTTCTCAGTGTTCCACCAAAGTTTTAGTCCTCTTGCTGCTATGCTATAAGAAACACCTCCAGTTGGGTCATCTATCCAATATGCCTGATCATGGCCTCCAACAACAACAATTGCAATAGATCAGTAAAAGGATATGCCATTTTGTGGAAGATAGAATAAAGATAACTATCTGATTATAGTTGGCATCTAAGTATAAAGTTTGTTGAAATTCCATTGGAACATGATAGTAACTAGTCAATCCTTACAACTAAAATGGAAATCCAAGCGAGAACAAGATTGGACATTCTGGGAATGATTTTAGATCACATTGTTCTTGAATGTGTCAAATCTATCAAATACATTCTGTAAAACAACTTGGATGAGGTGATGAGAGGCTGATCAAACTAAACACCAAAATGAAAATGCCTTGGTACCTAACCAAATTGCCCAGGATAAAAGGTCCAAGAAAAGGCTTATAAACATATAGGTTGAGCAACTGTTGGTGAAACAGTCAATCTATCCACTGGTTTTAAAAGTTCCTCATTATCACACACTTTGCAATAAATGAGAGAAGGTGATGCAAATAAAATTTAATGAAAAACAAAATCTTCTATAGAAAATGAGTGGGCTTCATGATATGAAAGTGGAGGTTCTAATATTAATTTAGCATGTCCAATGAGAAGGTGTGTAACCAAGCCCTATCATTTTTGTGGGTTTGTAAAATGGCAAACTTGTCCAATGATCATTTGAGTGTAGCCCCTTTTATCTCATTTCAAAATTGAATAAATTGGACAACTAAAAGATGAGTAATATTTTGTTAATGGCATATGTTCAATGTCCACAAGGGTGTGTGAACTTGTTCATAAGTCATACCTCTATATAACTTGTTCTCCAACTCATGGTATGTCATGAACTTTCATTCATCAAAGGTCATTGGTTGATTTGTTGTTTCAATTGAATTGAAATAAGTGTCCCATAACTAGTATCCCATTGTTTGATTGCTCAACTTATGAAACACAAAAGTTGTACAACCAAGATTTGGAAGGTATTTTTTACAAATCCTTAGCAATACACTCACCCTTGAACTAATATACCTTCAAGTTAACATGCTGCTATATGTGATTTAGTGTTGTTGGAGTAAATCACCTAAGGTTCAATATAGTTTAACCCAACAAGTAAACAAAAGTGTGGTGTTAGAGACGCACACCTGTCCAGCATCATGAACGCCACCTACAATGAGAAAGAAGGGTCTAAGTTATGAACAAATCATAAGACATGTATATTTTACCATCAAGTATTACAGAAGTTTTGCAAGACTTTCATCATATGGATCTTCATATTTATAGATTCCATCAATACCCTAATATAGATAACTTGAATTTAAAGTACAAGATCAAATTGATAGCACACATGTTGCCAAGTTGTAAGTAGTTATTTCTTTCATTGAGTAGGAAAATCTAGGTACCCTACTAAGAGTTTGTGAGAAAAACAAGATTGTTCAACTTCATACCCTTTTATATGATAAAGGTTAAAATATGAGACAATTTCATTTTTTTTAACAATTCCCCTAAAATGTTTGGACAAAGCATTAAATAAATGTTTCAAACTAGGTTATTATAACTCATGATCAAGAAAAGGCATTTATTATTACCTTGTGACAGGGGACGTGTAGTATTCACGACATCCAACCTACACCAACAAAATACCAAACCAAATTTACCAAATTATTAACATTCTCAAGTTGTTCAATTGGTTCTTAATTGTAATCTACAATGTACCATTTAAGAACTTTCATTACATTGTACTTTGCTAGTCTATCACAATGGACATTTAAAATCCTTTGTGAATTAAGGATAGAATTGATCCTAAATTTTTGAAATGCCTTGATTAACATGTCAATCAAATGAAGAAGAACATGTGATCTTTCCCTATTTTCGAAAAAAATTACGATTAAGAAGAGACACATCCATGGCATAAACCCTCTTTAGATCACCATGACAAATCAGAACAAGTAACTTCAATACCAACATTTGATTAGGCAAGCATTCAGCAAAAATTAGGCAAAACAAACTATCAAAATTCAACATGTTAATAAGCAAAAAATGATGAGCTCACCAAGGTTCTCCTAGTAGTGGCGAGCAATACTTCAATGGTGAGCGATATTCTAAGTAATCCCTTCCAATCATGGAAGCTGAAATGAACCTGTGTTGACATGCAACATTCTTTGCTATAAAAGATCGAGCATGGAGAAAAAAAATCTCAATGTGGACTAGAAACGGATATCAAGGGAATATTATGGCACAAAGGGACAAACAAAAATTCCCTAATCATAGAGGAGCATGACCCAATATGTCAACAACATAGCATACGTACTACATAATCTAACAACTGACTACAAAAGGAAAGAAATTAAAAAATTGGTTAGATTTACAACTATATGAACTTGAGCAATACTTGATTTCAAAATCCTCATTTTTTGGATCCATCCATATAGGAGGGTTCCGAGAGTATAATGACTTGCAAGCGTCAAAGGAAGTGACGCCCAAGCTCAACACTTTTGCAAGCTTGAGCATCTGGCAAATAGTGGAGAAATTTGGCCGCTTCTCTTGATCATGACTCCAACAACTAGTGATACAGAATCGTAGGTAATCGAAACAAGAGTCATTTGGCAAAAGCGGTCTAAAGTTTGGCTCTGCAATCTTATCATGAATTTCACTTTGGTTCACATCCATGCCAGTGAATGGGATAAGAATCTCAAAACATACCATAGCAAAACTCCAAACATCAGCCTTTGTGAGAAACTTTCTGGTCTTTTTTCCACGTATCGTTTCATCATCATGAAGGTTCACCTCAGGTGCAGCATACCTTGTTGTGCCCCCACTTGTTTGGTTCCCCATAGTTAGTGTCTTGTCATAAGTTTTTGCCAGGCCAAAGTCTGCTAGTTTCACTAGCACATAGCCTTCAGTAGAATCATCGACAAGAATGTTTGAAGTCTTGAGCATAGTTATGACATTCTTGGTGCGAGAATGTTATGGAAGCCCAAAGAAGCAAGAATTTTAAAGAATTTTTAAAAAATTTATAGATCAACCAGTGTAATTTGGTAAACATTCGCGGGTAAAGAATGTTATGACAAGGTGCTAAATGAAGAATTTTAAAGAATTTTAATGTGCAAAATGAAGAATGTCATAACTATGGTCTTGAGGTCTCTATGGACAATTTTATTCTTGTGGAGATACTGCATGGCTTTTGCAACTTGCAACATTATGTCAATGGCAACGTGCAACTCAAATGGCTGACCACCTCTTTTCTGAGCTTGGACCTCAATGTGTTTTTCAAGGTTTTGAGGCATACGCTCCATCATAATGTAGGCTTCACTTTGCTCCTCCCAATGCCACAAAAATTGTACAAGGTGTGGATGATTGCAACCACTCAAAGTGATGACTTCTTTCTCATTTGACTTCACAGATTTCACCGCACATTTGCGCTGAAACCATGTTACCTCAGTCACAAGGCCATATGCACCGTTACCTAATTAAAGGCCTGCCCCATGTAACATCCTTCAACTTTGAATGTACCATTTCATCAATGTGAATATCTTCTTTCATTTGTGACAACAAGTAGACAGAAAGAACGTACTCGTGATCCTCGTCCTTGGCATGCTCCTCCTTCACTCGAAGAAGCTTAGAAACTAGATTCTCCTTATCAACTTCAGCTGCCCTTTGCAAAGAACTACCTTCTTTCACCAACTCTTCAAGAAGGGCACTCTGCTTTCTCATTGCCTTCACTGCATTTTGAACTACAGATTCTCCTGAGTCCAAGTCTTGAACAGATGCAATCTCTACCATATTTGCCCACCATGAAAGCTCGAGTCGAATCTCCAGTATCTCCTCTTTTATGTTTGCCAAGGTAGTGGCTGCATCAAGCCATGATGAGTCTTTACACATGCATTTCCCCATAAGACTCTCTGCCCGCTTCACCACCAAATCCAGTTCTTTGAGAGCCCTCTCTCGATCATCTCGTTTTGATGTTGACAAGTCTTTGCCAGGATCATCCAAGATAATCCTTATGTCTACAAGTATGTTGTCCAAATATCTGCAAAGCTCTTCATTGAGCTGAACTTGGTCAAGCTCGTCATTGAGCTGAACTTGGTCGAGCTCGTCATTGAGCTGAACTTGGTCGAGCTCGTCATTGAGCTGAACTTGGTCAAGGTCCACTGGTCTTTCTCCAGGAACACTCGATCGCATGTATGCGGACACTTTTGTTGTGAAAAAAGACCAAATACTGCTTAGGAAGCTCATCGTAGCCGTGGCCCACTCGAGGTGTTTGGTGACACTGCTAACGTGCAGCTTACTTAAGGTGAGCTAAATCACTCTGAGAGAAATTCAGCGTAGGTTAAATGAAAGAACGTTTCTCAAGCCACCCAGACCAAGAATGCATGAATCACTTGAAGTGTCCTCCTCCAATCCTAGCAATAGCCAACTGCAATAGAAGGGAACCGACAGAGCCACTGAGGAACTACACGTGGAGAGAGCTCAAAAATCAATCAAACTTGAAATTTTCATTACTCTGGGTTCATACGAGGGACAATGCCCACTCCCTTAAGAGCACCGAAACCCTTTCAAAAAAAGGTTGGATTGACAACATTAGATAACGAACCAAGCTTCCAGATATGCAAAGTTTATGCAAAAAATCATTTAACCCAATCCTGAACTGGAGAGCCAAGAGGACAAGAATCATTCTCACTCCGCTTACCGACAATCAAACTCTAATTGGTCTTCTGCTTGGGATGGTTTCACAGGACAAAGACAAGATTGTAGAAACTTTGGACAAACTCTAGGCGCAGAACAACTTACTCAGAGCTTCACAACAGACGATGATTTCACTGAGACCACCAACCGAAGCGCCTGATCTTTGGAGGTCAAGAGTCTCAACGAAGAAGCTACAACTCCTTTTTGAGTTTCTCAGCACTTTGAGTTACGGGTCATCAAAACAACCCCTGCATCGCAAATCGGAAACACACAATCAGGCATGATTGTTGAAGCTCGTGAGCGTAAACAACTTATGCGATGCATGAGGACAGATCATCCTTCTTGTAGCTATTTCTTCACAATTAGACCCCAAAAAAAAAATCAAAATCAAAAGAAAAATTTACATCAAAATCATCCTCAACAAAACCTTGCCTGCTCCTTGGGGCTCAAGTGAATACGCTGCTGATCCTTCGCTTGTATTTCTCAGCACTTGAAAAGAAAACATCGACAAGATCACAATCTCTTCCCCCTCCTCTCCCCCAACAACCGCGCCTGATCTGTGAAGGTCGTAACGACGTCCCCTGGGTATTTTTTCAAGTGCCAATTCAAGAAAGTCACTCCTACTTGCGTGTTTGTTTGGGCCAATTTTCGTGATGTTGATCAAGTGGCTATCATCCATTAGTATATGTGGCTAAATTTGTAGGCAATTGTGAGGATTTCTGGGGATCTTTATAATATATATATATATATATATATATATAAACTTTTTGTTTAAAAACACGATATTTATGACACAATTATTTTTCTAAGGTATTCTTTGCAAAATGGCTAAAATTCATCGCAAAAAGTCATTTTCCCACTTGCAAACAGGCTCCGAACTTCAGAGTCCCAACACTTAGCCCTTCCAAGAAAGAAGGACAATTAATCAAATTTTAATGAGTAATACGTAATGAATTGGAGAGCCACTTGCATTATAAGAGCATCTCCACCAACTCTCAGTATGCAACCCTGCAAAAATATCTCTCACATCCAAGTTTTAGTTATTATCCTTTTTCCAACACCACCCATAAAACTAAAACTGGGACTGCAAGTAATAACAACTAACTTCAACCAATCAAACTATCTAGCCAATCAGAAACAGGGAGAAGGGATTTGACTCTATTTATTAGACTATTCCAGGCCTCCTCCAAGGCTCTGAAAGGTGTGAGGATTTTCAAGCTGTCCAGTGGATCCACTGCATTTGATTGATGAACCTCATCCAAAATTTTTAAGGGTCAGATATTGAGCGGTGGTAGAGATGCTCTAAGATAGTCGGAGTCATCTGGGGAGCAAAGGAACATAAAACCCCATCAAGTTTTGGCTGTTCCTCACCCCAACCAGCCATTAGCTTGGAAGGGCCAAATTTGAAAAGCCAAACTTTATTGGCAGCGGATACCACTCAAAGATGGGATAGGTGGCAAAAGCAGAGGAGATAAGGGGGAAACAGAAGATGACTTTATGAATAAGTCTAATATCATGGTTTTTTTCGCAAGAACACCTTAATAAAAAGTCCTCCACCCACAAATAGAAACTCCATGTGTAATAGGTAGCTACACCGGTTTCTGTAATTAATGTTAATACCAAATTAATGTTAGTTCCCATTTAATGTTATTAACATTAATGGAGGAATGGGGGTGTGACCAGTTATGGGGTGGCCGAACGGAAACCTGATTATGGCTACTGAGTTTGGAAATTTGATCTTTTTGGTTTAAAGGTTTGAGAAATTCAACCCGCTAGAAACCAGTTTAATGAAGGCGGCTGGGTTTATGATTTTGGGGAGGTGTGAATGGCAACGGTGCATGGGAAGCTTGGGCCGGAAGCTTCAAAATCGAACGGAAGGAGGTGGTGAAGGGGGGGGGACGATGGGAGTTCGGACGGGGGAAATCAGAAAGGCAGGAGGTCCAGAAAAATGCAGGTGGTTGGTAGAAGTGAGGGAGGATGGAGAGTGGATTGGCGGTAGAGCAGAGCTGGGCTGGTTGTGAGCTGGGCTGGTTGTGAGCTGGGCTGGTTGTTGAAACTTTTCCGCTGCG
>Ga0209611_10003690_pt1 | contig 26451 bp, 14 predicted proteins | sample S1TSphgellanicum_3_FD_187693 | JGI IMG/M metagenome (GOLD analysis project Ga0209611, IMG submission 187693) | Host-associated microbial communities from peat moss isolated from Minnesota, USA - S1T2_Fc - Sphagnum magellanicum MG (SPAdes) (version 2) | ecosystem: Host-associated > Plants > Peat...
AAGAACATCAATTGCGACGATAAACACACGAGTTTCATTCACAGCAACACGAGAATGTTGCAAGCAAGCAACAATGGATCACATCATAACTTGGGATGATACATGTACATGAACATCATACAGAACAGCAACAGTAGGAGAACCTCTGCAAGCAAGCAAACAAGCAACAGTAGATCACCTAAGGAGAAACTTGCACGAGCATAATACAGAACAACGACAACAGGAGAACCTCTGTAAGCAACCAACCAAACGACCGACCAACCAACAAACAGTAGATCACTTGGGAAGACACTTGCACGAGCACAATGCAGAACAAAAATTAGAGAACCAGCAGCTCTGCAAGCAACAACAACAGTTAACAACAGTTTGTATAAGATGATGATCACTTGGGATACTTGGAAGACGATCATACAAAGCAGCAGCAATAACAACAGCAACACACTTGTTAGAGCGATGAGATACATGTATGAAAAACCATAGAATGATGCACAATATAAAGAGCGAGATACATGAAGCTGCATGACGGATTAAACTTTCTCAACGCATCAAGTAAGAAAACTCACCCCTGGTTGTCGATCGAGTACAACCATCCATCGCCTACTAATACAGAATAGATCGGAACATGGATCGAATCATTAGATGCAAGATGCAAGAAAAGAAAAGAAAAGAAAACACCAGTGTACTGAAAGGGAAACAAATCCATGCGTATGGGCGATATAAATACTCACCACTGATAGAATTCGCGATTCAACTCGCTGATGAAAGCAGAGCGATTCAACGAAAATCACTGTGATTCAACCTCGCGGGGAGCAGCAGCACGCGCGCGCGGGCTCGATCGGTTACACTAGCGGATCGACACTACAATTAGAAAGAAAGAAAGAAAAAAGAACTGCTCTGCATAAAACTGTTGGAAGCTCTGTGAGCGAATTAGGCTACTGGAATCTCAGAGCATTCTCAGAGCGGAGGAGGAGGAGGAACAGGGGACGAACATAAAACAGTTGCAAGGTCCACGCCGCGAATTAGGCTACTCGATCTGAGACCATATTCTCAAAGCTTTAGAAGAGGAGGACGAGGAGCAGGGGACCACGACAACAGTTCTCAGGTCTACTGCAGAGGAGGAGGAGGAGGAACAGGGGACGACTAATGAACTGTTGCTCATTGCTGCCCGAATTAACCTATTTGAATCTCTCACGAATGGCAGAGCTGCAGCGGCGGATGACGATGAGGGGAAGAAAAAGAGCAGCAGATCATCAAGATCACGATGAAAACCCAGAAAACAAAATATCCTGCAAAACCAAAGCAATGCAAACCACAAACTGAGCTCTCAGAACACTAACAACGTCTTACGTCTTTCCAGAAAGACGAAACGAAAATGACTACTGTGTCTGACTCCGCTCTCCCAGCTTTGGAAACTCTTAATGGGCTGTGAAGGTGTCCGTGCTGGTTGGACATCGCTTTTGTCTTATTTTAGATAATTACCTATCTCTTGAATTAGTGAGGTGGGTTGAAGAGATCGTGGCAAAGGAAATTTTTTTAATTATATGGTTAGCTAGCAACCATGATAATTACCCATGATCAGCTATGATAATTAACCATGCTAGGACAAATTTCAGCCATGTTATGATCAATTTTCGCCATGGTATGATATTAATTAGCCATGCTAATTTCAATTTTAGTCATATTTCATTCCATGTATTCATGTAATCTGTGTGTGATGATGTAACTCTATGATCCATTCTCTCCATTTTTTTCACCTCATCACCTAGCTTGAATCATTAAGATCACAGTGCGGAATTTGGTAATTTGCAATTCAAAACTACTACTCCTCCTCCAAGCCCTGAAATCCTCTAGTGGTCAATGTAATTTGTTAATCATGCTCAAGTGTACAAAATATGTGAATAATTAAATACTTTGATCATGTAATACAAATCTATTTGAATATATTATGTGTTGATCATATATGTGTGTACATAATTATGTATGTGAATGTATTGACCATGTACATACATGTTGCATACAAAAATATGTGAATTGAAGTGTTGAGATCATGTACATGCAAAACTTATATATAGGTGTTGATCATATGTATAACCAATTCTGTGAATGTGTTTTAATCATGTAAACAAGTTATGTGCAAATGGGTACCAGCTGAAATGTCCAGAATGAAGTGTTACCATGGTAACTTCAACATTTCAATGTCAAAGAATTATTTTATTTTTAACATTCCATGTCCAAGCAGGTGCTAATAAGCCAAGGGGTAAATTTAGCAAAAATTGTGTTATTTTAATCCAGCCCAGGTCTCTTTCAGCGCTTGAGATTGTTCTCAGAGACTACGGTAACAAGAGTAATAAAAGCAGCCGGAGGATTAAAAGAAATCCTTGAGAGAGAGGATGAAGTTTCATCCATGGTCTCTTGTTGGAAGGAAGGGGTTAGTAAACCAAGGCTGCCCTCTGAGTGCTGCAAGATTCCTTTGCTTTTCCATAAGATTACTACCAGGTGGTAGGTACAGCTTTCTGAGCACTTCATTTTGTCTAGCTACCACGTCTTGAGGATTTACCCTTAGACGGCGAGTAAAAGTCTACTCTCATGATCTGCGAACTTATGTTGACCAGTTGTAAAATGAAGAGCGCTCGCGCCTGATGATCATCATGTGCAGTAACTTAGTCAAGACTTGGAGCTGTTGTAGGGACAGATTTGACGGGGCCAGTAATTAGTTACTGCAGCTCGGCCGGGTCATATGTTAACAAAGTCCATGTGAGTTCAATCTAGTGTAGTAGTTAGTGTGCTGTAGGTTAAATGGGTTTGTTGATTCTCATCCAAATGCATTTCATATAAAAAATTGTCACCTCATAAGCTCCAGGACTGCAGGCTGTTGAGATCTCAACTCGTTTGACAAGAGTTTTTACCTGCACTCAGGACCAGGCTCTTGACTCTAAACGAGCTGTAAATCTGAAGAGGGTGGCAGCTTTGAATAGTTACCCTGGAGAATAAAATTATAGGGTATAATTGTAAGCCTTGTGGGAATGACCGTTTGCGGCAAAGTGTTTCTTCTCTGAGCGCAGAAGGCCAAGGAACGGAGACTAGAGAAAAGCTGGAGTATTTGACACGGTGGATAAACGCTGCTAAATTGTGGGCAAACAGGTGCCAGTAGCTAGCTGGGTTGAAAAGGGCGGCCGCTGGAGACAAGGACAACGGTAGTTAGTAGAAACGAAAATTTACTACTGTCTGGGTTGTTTTCTAAGTTTTGCTTACTTTGAGAAACTTTGGAAAATATATTTTTGTTGTTTGTTTCAGTGTCGATCAGCCTGGACAACTGTGTTCATGTTCTCTCTCTTTCTCGGCCCTTCCAAGTATGTCGTGTGGAACGTGATGAGCCAGCTTCTGGAATGCAGTAGCAGGCATGATGGGTTTAAAGAGGGGGGGGAATTATGGGCCTGAGGTTTTTTTCTCGACATAGTCTGTTGTGATTTCGTGTGCCAGGTCGCTCATCAGTAGGTACTTATGTCTTTGTCATAAAATCCCGTGCTGGTCTTTTCCAAAGCTTCCTCGATCACCTGCAAAGTGCAGAACACGACATAGCTTATATATATGAGGCTGTTTGGCGCGAGGTCTTCGCTGATGAGCTGTTGATTCTCCAGCATGTTCTTCGTCTGCTCTGCTGCTGCTACTACTGTCGGAGATCATGACCTCCAAAAGTTTGAGTGCTAACGCCTAATCCCATCGTCGCGGGTGCTTTGTGCAATCAGATCGCACTTCAGCGTGAATGATGATGAGTTCGCATGGTGGAATACAGCACGAGTTTGTGCTGCGTTGCGGGTGTGGAGTAGGTGTATTTAGGTGTATGTAGAGTAGAAAGCAGCTAGCGCTCCGACCGGACGGCGGGTTCTCACGCACGAACTACGTACGCGCGCAGACAACGGACCACGCCTTCCGGCAGGACCGCCGCCTTCTTGCGCAAGGGCCACACACGTAACGAGGAAGTGGGTTTTTATTCGCTTTCTCGTCGCACAGTTCACTCCAACGGGGGACGAGACCGGCGAAAGACTAAGAATTCAACTGAGGGAAAAGAAGGAGAGGGAAGGGAAAGGAAGGGGAAGGCAGAGCAAAGGGGGGTCACCGATAAAAGAAGACAAAGGTGAGGAGAAACGGGTATGTGTGCATGGCCGGGGTGCAAGAAGTGGGAGCTCGGGCCTCGCAAGCGGGCGCCACTTCTGACGAGGACCTGCACAGTGGGAGCAGCGGAGGGAGAGGCGGACGTAAGAGAGGAAAGGGAGGGCCGGAAAGCGGGTCTCATCCTGGCGAGGGCAGTCGGAAGCCCAGGGGAAGGCCCCCAGGCTCCAAAAATAAGCCTAAGCCACCCATCATCATCACCCGCGACAACGGGAATGCGATGCGGCCGCATGTACTCGAGGTGGCTGGAGGTTGCGACGTTGGGGAGAGCGTGGCCTCTTTCGCTCGGAGGCGACAGAGAGGTGTGTGCGTGATGAGCGCCAGTGGCACCGTTGCCAATGTCACTCTGCGACAACCAACCACGCCCGGCGCGACTGTCACGTTCCATGGCCGGTTCGAGATCATCTCACTCTCAGGCGCCTTCTTACCCCCCCCGGCTCCCGCGCCCTCCACAGGATTCACCGTCTCCCTCGTGGGAGCAGCTGGACAAGTGCTAGGGGGCAATGTGGTTGGCACTCTCACGGCAGCAGGCCCGGTTCTGGTGGTCGTGGCTTCATTCCAGGGCGCGACTTACGACCGTCTTCCTCTGGACGATGAGCCAGAAGGCTTGAGCGGCATGGCCGCGACTTCGGCAGCGGCAGCGGCAGGGGCGATGCAGGGGCTTGATCCTTCCTACCCTGCAGCCTTACAATCGCTGTACAACATCGTGCCTCAGAACCCCAACCTCAGCAACCCTCATATGTCGACGCAAGACGTTCTAAGCCAGTGGGCTGCTGGGAGTGGTCATAGTCACACTCAACGGCCTCCTCCGTACTAATGGCCATGAATCATCTCTGCAAGTTTTAAGCTCTGCCTTAGTGCGGGATTTCCAGTTACCCTGGCGTTGTGCCTTCTATTGAGCTGTTCAGCTTATCAGCTGAACTCGACATGAACTGGGGTCGGAGATCCCCCCTTCAAGTCAGTTAGCAGATTCGCGTGCGGCGTGGCAGTTCTTCCGCATGCATCTGGATCAGTAACGCGATCAGTGCAATTTGCAGAACATTTATGGAAGCGTTGATGTAAATGGTAGATCAATTCTTCATGTTTATCGTTTATTACTTGGTGACCAACTGTCTTCAAACCTTATCCCCCTCCCCCACAAATTCCTTCTTCGACTTTCACTCGCTCCCTGCTATCCTTCTCTATTTCTGTCTCCACAGCGTCATCCATGGATTGTGAAAATAGATTCAGCGGTTGCAGGGAGCCACACCCCAAGACATGAAGCACTTCGAGCCGTTCAGCATGACACTCGATGTCGGAGTGGATCAGAGGATCTCTTGGAGGCAGCTCCCAGTGCAGCTGTACCTTGCAAAGTCGATTGGTGAATATGATCATCAAAATGTTATAGTGGTGCACTACACAGTTTCAATTCTTAATAAGGTGAGTCTGCTACGAGCATTAAAATTTGTGTTGACAGTGGACTCCGTTGAAAGTCGGCTGTCCAGAGGATAGGTTTTAGATGCGCGACTTGATCTAGTTCCCAGAGCGAACCCTTCTAGGTCACCTTCACTGGAGCAATTTTTGGTAGTGTACATGTAGAAGAAGAAGTAGAAGAAGAAGCGGTTGTTCAGTTAGCCTTTTTAAGTGCAGTAAAGGTCTCGCAGTTCATGATTTCTGATCCGGAAAGTAAAACATTGGATGGTGGACTTCCTAGGAGCTAGGGTACCAAGTTTTGGTGATGACAAACTTGTTCATGTACTGTGAGTAAAGATTGAAAAGTCCATGTGAGCACCCACCTAGTTTGAAGGACAATTCCACAGCCTGTATTTGAGATACATGTCCACGGGTGTGTTCGTTTTGTATAATGTTCTCTAGAGATCTGACATGCTGTGCTGCACAATGGTTTCTGACCATTGCCAGGATGGATCCCAAAAACTGTATGGAGTCTTTGCTGATATTATTTCCTGGAAGCTGTTGTGATTTGGAGAACCCCAAACTATCCAAGTTTTACTTTGGATTTCATGATTCAAGGACATCTGGTGCTGATATATTTGCTTTCTCATTGTCTGGGCAACTACATTCTACAGCTGTACATAACTAGCAATTTAGGTTCAAAATCTTAATTAGGGTGGAGAATTGTGATATCTGATCAAGAATGTGGTATTCTCATGGAGTGCTTCTGGATCTTGTGTCTTATTAAGTACTGGATGATTTATGGCATGTGCTATTCATATAGATTGATCAGCCAGTGTGCTACAGCTGCTTGTCTAATGTGGTGAATTGAAATTTGACAGCAAATCTAACAGTTTTACAGACATTGAACATCATATACTGTAGAGTTCTCTGAAGGCAAGCAGAACCTTTTCTTCAGTCTCTCATTGCCTTCTCATTTCAGAGCATTTTATGAAAAAAAAATTCCAACCTGGTGAGGAGATAGGTGCTATTGAACTAGTAGCTTTTGAGGTGGTTCATGAATTACATTTAATGTAGTACCTTGGCTTTGCGTTTCTAGAGCACTCAGGAAATTAATTCTCATTTGCTTGTGTAGCTGTGACTTGCTGAATCTACAGGGCACCTACTCTTGACCAAATTGGAGAATCTATCCTTCCTGGGCTGGGCTCAGGAACAGGGCTGCAGGATTTCAGTTGTCCCTGGAGGGAAAGGATTGCAGGACTACGTTCAATGGCACCAGCTCTGGGTCTTACAGCATGAAATTATTGGCAGGTATGAGCTGCAACAAAGTTCTTTGAATCTCAGTTGAACATGAGCTCGTTTTCTCTTATGATAGATGAATAGGGCAAAGATCTAGAACCCAATCACTGGAATGAAGGGTTCAAACAGTCATCAACTTCAAACAAACCTCACGTGATTTATCCAGTATGCTCTAGACAACAAAGGACTTGATTGTGAGATGGCTCCACTGCTGCTTCCTATGATCGTTAATCTTAATATTGCATGGTGATTGGTAAGAATTTTCTACACAGGTTTACTTCTGACAGCATCAGGTCACTTAGTTGTGAGGTCAACAGGTTTCACTTGAGGTTCAAGCTCATGTACATGGTATCTATATGTATATCCTTGTATAATAGGACTGAGTGCATTCAGTGGCAGATGAAGTGTGGTACTTTCATTGCAATACTGGTAGTTGACACTATCTGGATTAGGTGGTTTGATCAATCAATCTTCCATGAAATGGCTTTCATACTGAAGATCACCAAATCAATTTGAGCTAGTGTGTGAATTCATCCTTAGAAGTTTGTGCAATAAGAAAGCATTGTCCATAGGGCCCCTTTGTCCATCATGAACTACAGCAGAACTGAATCTTCATTTATTCCAAGCTACTGATCTATTGGCATATATGTTCACACTTGTGATCTGTGTGCAGCGAGGTAACCTCCATTGGCGCTATACAGCTTGAGTAGTGTAGCCTGAGCCCATCAAGGTTGCAAGTTCTCAAGCTTCAACAGTTCAGTGTTGTAGCTGGGATTTTGTTCAAGGTAACATCCTTAACTTAACTACATGTATTTCAACTATCTTCATTCTGAAAACCAGTATGAGATTCCATGTGATCAATGTATCAGTGAGGGTTTCAATCTTGATCCTTGTGTGGGATCATTCAAACTGGTTTGCAGGCACCTAGTTGAAGTCAGGTTGTAAAAAACCTTCACAACAATATATATTCAGCAATTCACCTGTGCCTTGTGAATGGAAGACAACCCTATTCATGATGATTCATGATGGCAAGAGATTTTGAGCATGTAGCCTAGTTAGGCTTCTAGAAGAATCTTTGTGTATGACTGTCATGTTTGTGAATGTCTAAATAAAAAGACTAGTCTGAAATGGATCTTTTATACATATGAATGTGAGACTTCAGCATTTTGCTTTTAGGGATCAAATGACTTCCATATTGGGATAGGTTGAAACCTCTGTAGGCGACTATTTGTTTCATCTTATGTGAAGCTCTGGATACTGGGTTACAATCCTCCACTATTAGATGTTACATGTGTTGATACATTTCTTGTGTTCTGTCAGCTGGTGATCTTATCAGAAAACTTTGTTTTGATGGCATGCAGTCATTAGTCCCAGCCATCGGAAGTCTACATAGTACTACTGTCAGTAGGTGAGGATCTGCTTCAAATTAAGGACCAAAGGACAAGCTTAAGGATTTAATAGACTAAGGAGGTTGATCATTCCATTTCCTCAAAGATACTCATCCATTTGCTCCTTGGTCGGCTGCCTCTCCTATCTCTATGAGAATGTACCAATTCTTTGCTTAACAAGTAAGGTTCTTTCATGAAAGCATGCTCCAATTCTTTGTGTCCAACTTGAAGTTCTTTGAGTCCAATTTGTGGGGCTAATATGTATAGTATTGCGAGCTCATAAGATTAATAGAAGGCAAAGATTGGGCATCACTTTGGTCATCTTATAGGACACTGCACGTCCTTCATGGGTTCCAGTGCTGTTTCCTTGCAGGCATCTTAGCTCCAGACAGTCAATGGACATCCAGTAATGACCTATCATTTATGGTCAGCAACAAATGAACTCTCATAAACATTAAGATGAAGCTGTGCATGCGTTGGGATCACCCTCAGACTTGAATCTCTTCTTTCCCTTTTATCGAAATTATGTCCATCATCAGGTGACTCTTTACCAGACTTTACTCCGTTGAATTCCCTATAGATCTCAGGGATTATCGTTGGGATGAGTATCGGAACCTTACATGCTTCAGTTACAAAGATCCCACACACTTAGGACTGAAGAGAGAGTCCACAAGGTTGAGACCTACTCTAGACTAGGTCCAATCACGAAGTGTACTAATTGAACGTAGGTTTGTATTTCAGGTCTACGTTAGGCTCCTTGGGCAGGATTCCCCAGCAATACAGGGAATAATCTAGGTGTATACAGAAATGAAAACAGTAAGGTGTAGATTGTGTCCAAGACAAGCCTGGAGACTATTTTCTCTAATTCCAAAACCGTGTACTTGAACTTCAACCTTATAACGATCTTATTTATACATTAGATATCTTTTGGCAAACTGAATGGGTCCACAAACCCTCCTGCTTCCAAACATAAGATAAGTTGCATCTGAGAATTGCCCCTAACTGCCCGGAATTGATCTATTGCTAGCGTCTTGTGAATCCCAAATCAACTCAACTTGGTTTTGCACAACAATTTGGAGTTGGATTAGCAAATTATGGAGGTTAGCCCAACGAATTCCAGTAAAACTTACCAAACTGGCTGGTGTACAACGTGTTGTGAGATATGAAATCTTCTCGGAGAGAAGAAGAATTCAATATGAGTTCAATAAGCTTAGGTTTTAGTGGGGATCTGCCATGGCACTGTGTCTTTCTATTTGTTCACTGGCTTAGACTCTAGAGTCTATTTTTATTTGGGTAATCAATAATTCGTTCTCTCGGATCTTAAGCTGCCCAGCTAATAAGTTCCTAAACTAAAACTATTCGCACCTTAGGTCCGTCATCGTTGGGGATGATGATGAACAAGGCGACGCCCTGCATCAGGGCAGGATTGGGTCATCGGTTGGAGTACACCTGGGTTCCTGCCGCGCGAAATGCACGTGAACTTTGTGTGAAGCCATAGCTAATAGAGTCATGCAGGAGCACCAAGGGAAAGTTGGGGTACCAAACGAGGGAACCAGGAAAAGATGCTTGTCGCCCACCTGATGCTTACGTGGTAAGTCTTGCTCATAGACGACGAAATATTCTTTTCGGGACCCATCCCAACGTTGTAGGTCCCTCCTTTACCTCTCTTACCTCCTCCCCAATCGTCCAAGGCTCAAGTTCACACGAGTCCATGCCTTCCAAGTCAACCTTCTGATTTCGTCGTGACAATAAGGAAATTAGTTGATCACCTATTAGTTACCTTATCTTTCATCTCATGGGTCCTACTCATCGTACCTGCTGCGAGCCTCCGCCTAATTGGCAGGACTTGCAAACGCGGATCCAGCACCAGCCTCGTCGTGATGTGCCATCTACATTGTATGGTGCCATACGGCTCCTTGTTTAGCGGTAGATCCACTCTATCTCCTTTTTTCCGTAAGAAATTGTTAAGCTTTTCTTTTTTTGTTCTTTTTTGCAACACTTGGAGCTTCAGGAGCAGGACGGTCTCTGGTCGGTGATTAGCCACTTTGAGCAAGTGATCGCACTTGCTCATCTTCGTTTCTCAGAGGATACAGATAGTCCAACGGTCCAAGACAAAACGGTAGGGAGAACTGGTCTCCCAGTCCCAGATTTGCCGGACACCTTCAACTTCAATCAAAAATTATATAATTCCTGCTGGACAATGGGATCGATGGTAGGGGCGTGATGACAATCTATGCAAACCACATGGCACGGTCCAGTAAACTGTAATTTGTCTTTTGCCCTTTAGAATAGATTAAATAGAATATTTTGAAAACTGCTCAGGATGCACAGCAGCTCTTACCATCGTGCCGGTGGTACCCTTGGTTCTGGCTTCGTGCGAACAACTGTTTGCGAATTTTTTTTACCGTTGGACGACAATATTATATAAAATTCTACCGCAGGTTCAATTCTGAAGTTCTTTGTCAGCGTACGGAAATGGACAATGAGAATATAAATCCAGTGGTAATTAGATCCTATCATCCGCTCTGAACTAAATTTATAACCATATTGTGAACATTGACAGCGAGAGCTTCCGAATTGGTTTAGAATCTAATTATACATAAAAATCAAAGCAAGCAATATTTCGAGCCCTCGTTCGTGTCTGTAATTTACTCAGTTTTTATGTCTGATTAGTTTTGTTTTTAGTTTGCTAATGGCAACTCCAACTTTTGAGACAGTTGTAAAATTTAGCGATGTATTGTGGATGTACTGCAGCTAATCAAGTATTGTGGGTGTAATCTGCACGTGTGATCAAGTGCAGCTTCTCACTTAAGAATGGGGATTTGACATTACAAATCATAAACATGGAAAATCCAACTTTAGCGATCTTCTATTCGAGTCTGGATTTAGTTCGTCAATCCCGGTTTACAGCTCAATCGTTGCAGGAGGCCCGTGTTACTACTGATTCGAGCTTGAAGTGCTTGATGATCGGGGGCTCCAACAAGTTTAGTCAAATCTTCGTGCCTAATCTTCTTGTTTAGTTTAGAGATCCTGTTTAAGGACTCTGTTTCAGACCGCCAGTGTCGTCCGCACGGAACCCTCACTGTAGCTGTGTAACTGCGGATGATGGCACTGCTCATTCGAAGGACAACAGAGCTGGGCCGGGGTAGCATGTATCGCTCGTCGATTTTTAAACGTAATTTTTCAAAGAGGTTTCGAGAAATTATGCGATCACCTGACTCATGATGCAGTAACGACCCTCTGCTCTGGAACCTGGCTAATATAAAATGTTTTTTGAAAGTTCTGCTTGCACCGGTGTGCTGTTCATTGGTAATATTGTAAGGCTTTGAATATTGAATACAAAACCTAATAATTATGTCATCATTTTTTTTCCTATTTGGTTTTCGACCTTCATCGATTATTGTATAGAATGCCTCGGTACTACACAAAAGGAAACGACGACTCACATTTCTTGCGAGCTTAACAAACACTATTTCATATAATTCTGTGTCCTACTTATTATAAATTTTTTGATAATTTCAAGGGAATAATAAGTAGATATACAGTTTCTATATTTGTCAATATTTTATATTATAAGCGAAGTAGAAAACAACTACTGCTAGGCTGCTGATGTTTTCAAATACTTTTGAGTACAATTTTGATGAGAGGACCTGCCATAACAACGAATCCTAGTAAAAGAATCTTGATGCTCCTTCATCTCAAGGCGGAGACTATGTACCTCATAAATTTTCATAAGTCCAGCTCTTTCACAACGTTAACGCAATTGATCGCGAGCAGTGAAAAAGAGAGACTTGACATACAGGTACAGAGTAAAGAAGTAAAGCGGCGTTTGTTTTATATAATTTCCATGGTACGTCTGTCGTCGTAGTCTTCGTCGTCTAATAAACAGAGCGATATTTTGATTATTTACACTACTTCTGAAAGTTTTGCAATTAAGAAATTAAAGCAAGAACACGCTGCTAGCAGCCGATCATCGATCGACGACGATTCAAAATATTGCAACCAGGATTAATTGGTGAATACCCAATTCTGTGCTATTAAACTAATTTTTTCAATACATTCAACTATTTTAATATTCCGGAAGTAAAAAACCCTGGCCCCACACGTACCATATAAATGCAGCAAACTACTGTAGCTACTACACATCGTCTGTCTGCCGGTGAGAGCTTTTATGATCAATGACCACTCCTTATTGTTGGTAAATGTATCGTATTGTATCTATTTTATATATATTTATATATATAAACAAGCAGATCCTGTGATAACTTCGCTCCTGAATAATGATGACTTTCTGTGCTAGCTACAACGGGACTAACAATCCTCTCTAATTACAGCGCAAGTCACTCCCCTCATCATACGCTGTTCCATTTTCTAGACATATAAAAAGTGTTAAGTTAGGCTACTAGGCAATTTCTAAGTTGTAGTACTAATAGCTTGCTGTATAATAATGTTTGATTCGCTGCAACTGTATAGACAGAGTATACATGAACACGTGATTGACTGTATTGCTCCGTGTGAGTAGTACGAATACATCAAAACGTGTCCGGAGACTAATTTTGCATATGATTTTGGGTCTCTAGTCTCTACCTATTTGTCAGAGTGCATTATAGCTTTATTGGAAAATCAGAGACTCCAGTGCTACACAATTAATATTAACACTTGGAAATCTGAAATCATCTACATATCATCAGTTCATCATCATTATTAGGTCGAAAATATTCTACAATTTTAGGTTCGGCTGATTGGTCTACAGGCTAATAAATGCAGGTCCATTATTTAATACTGATGAAACTGATTCCTGAACAGGCTTTTAAAAGAAAAAACTAGGCTAAATGAGAAGGGATTCTATAGGAGGAGGTTGTTGGACTCACAGACTCTGTCTGTTACTCCGGGCTTGGGCTGAGTTAAGCCTGGTTTTTTGGAATGTATTTTGGTGTCCGAATGTTCTTTGGTTTTCCATCCAACCCGTGAAGAGGTTTAGGTCTTGGAACTTGTGGGAGGGGGGATGAATGGAGCTCAGTGTGTGGGCGAAGAAAAGCCTGACCCTGGTTATTAAAGAGGTGGATGGGCCAGGGTGTGGTGCATTAGATCTGAACTGACAGGTGTTGTGGGCAATAGTACAGTTTTTGCTCGAGGAGTAATGAGCATGACCACACATCGTGACAAGTGGCCCCTATTTGGACCCTTCTAGGCCAGGGCTTCCAAGAGATTCATAGCAGCAATGAGTTAGAAACTGGTTCAGCCCGTTCTCGAAATATGGCGGCAGGGAAATACGAGGGACTCCCAAGCTCCTATGATTATAGAAACGAAGTACACAAGTAATGTGCAAGAACCCTGCCTGTGAATAGCTATTACACATCGAACTCAAGATAATTGAGAAAATAAATTCAGACCACCATGTTCAGGAATCCCATTGGCCTGAAAAAGAAATCTTTGAGCCTATACACACAACCTTCTTTTGCAGCTTTTGCAGAACAATGAGCATAATGGTTCCTTTCTACCATTTCCATTGGTACTCTAAAATTCTCACAAATCTATCAAACCCTAATACACATTTAACTCTTGGTCCACTCAGGATAACTGACCAAAAAAGAAATCAAGCCACCAAATCTCGCAATTTCACTTGCCCTAACAGTTTTTCTTCACGCCTACATAAAGCCGATGCAACACCCTGGTATAAGCTAATATTATTGGCAGCCTACACTAATTCTTGGCTGTATTACATGCTGTATTGGCAGTATGCTGACACTAATTCTTGGCTGTATTACAGACAGGGTTAAAAAATTTGGGTCCAAGCAACCAAGTTGCCAAAGTGGTCTACTGCCCCTACTTGCAATGGGCCGATACCTGATGGTCCAACAGGGTCTAGAGTCAAAGACTGGATGGGACAGATGAGAGACATTTGTCAGGTAGGTAATTAGTCATTCTTCACCACTTCATCCTGCCCTGGCCATTTAAGTGGTGGAGCCCAACCTTTCATCCAACCAGACATCAGATTTTCTTTTCCATTTTTGTGATATCGAATTTTTGGCCAATGTTCCCAAACATTTAGGAAAAACTAGTCCGAGATCTAGTCTCAAATCGAAAATAAGATACAGCAAACTACTGAAGCAAAGGGGAGGCCGTAGGTATGGGTTAGTACTATATCCACAACAGAGTGTGTGAACACCCATGTAAATATATGTTCTTTAGTTGATCACCACACCCAATCAGTCCCATCCATCAAAACTCAGTAGTATGCCTCCTCTTGTTATGTACTCCCTGCCATACTTGCGTACAGTAAATTTCACCTACCAGAGTTCAGTGCAGCCTGCATGAGATAGACCCTCACCACTGGTGAGTTAGGTGAGAGGACCCACCTGTCCACCTCTTTGGAACAATTACCTAGATTACGTTACCCTGAGAAGAGGAGACTAGTATCTGTACACATGCTATGGGTGCGGCCCACATGAGATCAGCCTCCACAATGGAAAGTTGGTTAGGTTAAGAAAGAGGACCCACTCGTTCTGGCTCCTCAGAACAATTTGCCTACTTTATTGGGATATCTTTACCACTCGTGTTCACACGACTATGACAAAACCACACTAGCCATATTTCCCTGGGCTTGAGAGGGACACACACCGCGTCAGTCCAAGAAAGGATGTTGGCCATTTACAGGAAAAGGGCCTACCTGTTGGACCCAAACTTTCCAAGGATTCCCAAGCCACTATGTAGGAGGTTCCACCAACACATGGGATGACCCACATGAGGCATCTAGCTACCCAATATGGCCCCCCTGATTGAATCTTCTGCTAAAAGTCTAACATGCTGCAGTTAGAAGCTGGGGATTTGAATTTGTTCAAATCAATTGCACAGGGTATGCATGCAACATTGGCCTTATGCTAGCCATCTCATGCTAGAGTTTGGAGAAACTAAGAAGTGTAGACACAACCTCCATAATACCCAAACTGTGTTCTCAACTTTTCCCAGATGCACCGTGGAAGCTTGTCACGGATCCCTACAGCTTCCCTTACCTTTGAAATGGCATTCTAAACAAATGGAAATTCAATAATCACACACATTCACATGTTATGTCAACCATGGAAATATTGGATATGCACATACGTAGGAAGGCACTATGTGACCCAACACCCACCAGTGCACCATCCATTGGAAATGAGTTAGCAATGTTTCATCTTCATAACCTATCCTGTAAGCCCACCTACTTCCCCCTACGGAGATGGTAACTAGTAACTATCTCTATACAAGTGGTGAGTACAGTGTTGTGTGGTGCTTCCATTGTGTTAGGCTAACATCCTTCCTGGTTCTGATTTTTAAAAGTTCTAGAATTCATAGAATCCCCGGTTTGAGGTTTTTTGAAAAATTCAAGAATCAGAGGTTCTGGGCTTTTCAACATTTTAAAATATTCGTGGTTTTCCATGAAAGGACTGGCAAAGGATTGGTGATCTAGGGTAAGTTCTTTGCCCTAGTTATTTGGTTTTTTCAAACCCCAGTTGCAAGTCAAAACTGATTTGTGCTTTTTGAGAACTGCCAGTGAATAGTCAGAACTGGTTCTTTTATTACTGTTAGAATGGCCTGTCAAGGGGTTTTATACCCAGCCCTTACCCACACCAAAACTAGTGAATACCATAAGTTACTGTGTAGGTAGGTAAGGTACTTCGTGGTTACTAGGTAGATGCCAATATTTGCCACTTCTTACTTTTCAAGAGAACTTCCATTGGCGGTTTCACCTTTTTTTTGAAAAATTGAAAGATTCTCAGGTTCTGGTTCAAGGATTTTTTTAATCCGCTACAATCTCTGGTTTGGTCCCAGACCTAGTCCTTCACATGTCAAGGCACCCAGTTTCAGGTTCTTAAAAAAACTTTCTTAGACAAGGCTGGTTTCAAACTGGATCCTATTCTACCTATGTATAGCCCAAAACTGATTTTTTTTCTCACTAGCATAGTACCACCAATAAACTGTGACCACCTATACCAATTACATGCCTAAACCCATTGAAAAAAAAGTTAAAAATTTGCATACTTATCAGGAAACACATGTTCTAAAAGTAAAAACAATATGCCTAATGCCCACCCCATCCCCAAAATTATTACTCAAAAAAATTTCATTGTTATTATTCAAAACCTTGAATTTTTTTGTCAAATTATTCTGTCTAACTCCAATCACTGAAAAACAAGACTAATTGAATTTTTTTCAATTTTTCAATTTTTCAATTTAAATTTAATTTAAATTTCTTATTTTAAAAATTGAACTTAAATAAACCAGGTTTTCGGGCCAGTTCCAAGTCCAGTTCTAACCAGAGGCTGGTTGTTGGTTCTAGTTCTGGTTTCAGTTTTTGGTTGGTTCCCAATTCTAGTTCCTACTCTTAAGAAAATCAAAAATTTTGAATTGATGGTTTGAGTGCCTAATAACCCAACTTCGTACATGTTTTCTTGGTCAAATGCATGTGAATAGTTAGTGCACACACTAGTAGGAAATGTGAGTGTAGTTCAAGAACCCAATTTAGTATGGACTTAGAAGTGAAGGGGGTCATTATACCCTTGTGTCATTTCACCTTGAGAGAAACTTAAATCATTCATGTTCATCTCTAATGTAAGGAATTCAATAAGGCAATTCACTGATGTTAATTTTTTGGGGATTTTTAAATTCACACCTTTTTTGGTTAAATTCACACCCTTTCTTCATGCGTTCGATTATATGTGGCAAACCTGCAGGCTCTAAGAACAAGACAAGCACGACTAAAGACAAGTCTCACTTTGAATACGTGGAAGGACGGCAAGTGTGGGGTCTGTGGTCAATCAGGGCACAACTCGAAACTTTGCCCGCATAAGTAATTGAATTGATAAAAGAACATACTCTTAAAGTTTAATCTGCATAAAATTAGATGCACGAAGGGTGTGAAATTAACCAAAAAAGGTGTGAATTTAAATTTTTCCTAATTTTTTTGTATTATTCAAATAAGTATTTGAATCTTTAATTTGTCATTAATCCATAGATGATATTTTGATTATGTATAAATTCTTAAATGTATATAGTTTTAACACACAATACGAAATTGAAAAGTCTCATGCATAATGTCATTTTATGTTCATACATTATATTTAATGCACCATATATAATATGTTTAATAATGAACATGTAATAAAAAGTAATTAATATAACTTATAGAATATAATTTATTGCTCATTGACATATTACAAAATTAATATTATAATATAATGTGAAATGTTAATATCAAATTTATTATTAATTAAGATAAATTATTTTAAAAAAAAATTATGTTAACCATAAACTATTTTGCAAAAAACAAATGTTTATGACTTGTCAAAGAATATTGTCTTGTGAAATAATGTTTTGTGAGTTATTATTTTTTAAAATTTAAAATTTGTTTTCCTTCAAATTTTGTGTGTTTATTTACTATAAATGGGTAGGCCTTTGGAAAAAACTTTAAGAATGAATTCTCATTTGTTTCATTTGAACAGACTACAAGAAAAATATATATTTATTAGAATTTTATTTTCAATAAAATTTAGGTTAATTTTGATTTACATAATCTTTGAAATCTTTTACCACAACATCAAGTGGTAATTGTTTTTAAGAAACGATGGATTGTTTCCACAAAAACCAAGGTTCAAACCTTAATACCAACAATCATATATTGTTTGCATGAAGTTTCCATAGTTTTTTAAAATATTAATATTATATCGCAAAATTGTTATGGTATCATAGGTAGGCAAATTAAGGCTAGACAAGTAAACAAATTTCTAAAAACTAGTTCAAATTGAACATGATATAAAACTTTTAAATTCTTATTCTTTTTTTTTTAAATGGGGTTTTGGCAGGAAATGGGACAGCATTTCCTTTCCCCCTTGTTTTTATTTTGTATCATTTTTTTTTTGGAAGATTATGTTGGAAGAGCATTGACTTTGTATGGTAGGATAGGTAGAGGTTATGTTGGAAAAAACCATCAAGAACTAAAGATTTTAATAATAAAATCTTGTCAATACATACAAGTAGAAGACTTGTTAAGATTGTTAGTAATAAAGTTGTTAGTAAATCTAAAAACCTATAGTTAAAACATCATTTTGATACTTGTTTTGATATGAATTACATAAAATTGGAGTTAGTACTTATAATTTGGTGACTAACCTTGGGAGTCAAATTTGGGGGAATTTCTATAATTTTTTTATTGTTTTTTTGTCAAGGTTTACAAGTATTGTGTGCAAGTTCATGTTTCAACTATTTTTGTAAAATGTAGAAACCAGATTTGGTCATTGATTAGAAGAATTATTGAATTAGTTTGTGAACCAAGGTTAAGATTTGGATTTTTAACAATAAATTTTTTGTAACAATTTCAATTTACAACTGATTAAGCAAACTTGTTTGCACTAAAAAAAATTGCACTTTTGTAACTAATTAATTTGTGATTGCTTGCGATTATTTGTCATTTACAACTATCTTTGGTTATTTGTGCAGGGTCCATTCACAATTAAGGTACCAAAAAAGGAACAAATGACTTAAGGACTTTTTTGAATTACTTTTTACAAATAATATTTACATGAAACAAATTTTAATGAAAAAAATTGAATAGTGATAAGTCATGTGTTAATGGTGATTTTTCACAATCATACATAATTGTGTATGAATATTTTAGTTTAATGCCAAAAAACCCTAAAAAATCCCAAAATGAATTTCAATGGACAACCAAATATGTATTTTGGTATGTTTATTTCCTTCACATGTGACCTACATCTAAAGCTAGACATTTTGAACCCATTGAACATAATTTTTTTATCAAATGATTTTTAATATGAATCATTTGCCTTACAGCCTTTTCATTAAAAATTTCAAGACTTCGAAATTTTTGAAGACTTGGTTTTTCATCAAGTTCATCCAATGAACATGTACTTTCATAAAAGGGGGCATGTTTTTGTTGTACAAAAAATTTAAAATCAATCATATGATTTTATGCCTTCCTTTTTATTACTTCCAAAAATAAAATACTTTAGACACTCGATTCCTATAATTTACAAGACTCAAAAGGACATTAACATAGAATCCAAATTATTTTAAAATATAATTATTGATTTAAGACAACATCATTTTATTTATTGGCATACAACATTCCATTACATTTATAATAATGGAAATTTTTTTAAAATCCAAAGTTGTCCTTTGTAGTCCTTTTTCAAATAGACATTTGTTTTTGGTAGCCCAATTATGAATGGACCCTATAACTATTTTTTGCATTTAGTTGTGCAAGTGATTACCTTACAATTAACTTGCAACTATTTTTTTTTTCATTCTTCCATTTGGACAGCTTTTAACATGGTTTTCATCCAAGAAGATGTTAAGCACAAAATTAACCACCCCTAACACTTTACTTTGAACCACTCCCCCCTACTCTTGGAGGACATCCAAGGGGTGTCACAATTAAACAATAAGTTTTTATATCTCGCTACAAGTACTTTGCTTTATTCTACCTTATTTAAACCAAACAACAATCTCCTTCCTATATACGTTATCACCTTATGTGTATCTAAAGTGTATGGATTTATAATGGTGTCTTAAATGTATTGTACACATTAACATGTAGATGTCTATTAGGATGCACATGTGTATACAACAAGTTATGTATAGTGGTTGTATTTTTTACAAAAGTTATTATTATTTTTAGACATAAAAAACATTCTAATCAATACAATAACATTAATTATTACAATTAATGTAAAACTATTGTAAGCTCAATATAATTATGATAGTTATACATTACTTGTCATAATTATATAATTTATAATTGAAGTTAATATTCATAATTTATGATTTTTATTTTAAATTATTGTTAAAAAATAGTCATAAAACTTTTATTGTAATTTTATTTGATATACTTACTATAACTATAGAAATTTAACTACATTAAATTAAATTATTCATTCTATTTAAATTATCACTTAAAATCTTAAGTGATAAACATATTATTGTAATGAGAGAAATTATAAATTAATTAAAATAATTATATTTTAATTATATAATTAATATTTAACTTGGTATTCATAATTTAAAACTTATAACTTATAAGTAAAATATTATATTTAAAAATAATAAGCTTAATATAATTTTTAAAATTGATGTAATTAGTGTATATAAAAAAATTAAATACAATAACTTATTTTATCTATTATTTACAACTATGTATTTACAATAAATCATTATTTTTAATTTAAAAAATTATGTTAAAAGTTAATCATTTTAAATTAATTAAAATTAACTACTATGATTAATTTTTAATTATTATAAATTAACTATAATTTATTTATTTATACATTAATTATAATAGTTTCATAATTTATAATTAAACTTATTTAGTCATGATTTAGAACTTCTACTTTTTAATCTTAGTCCGAGTTTTTATAAGTAAATAACTTTATCGTAATTAAAATTATTAATGTAATTAATATATTTTTAAGGACTATAATACAATAAATTAAAATTATTCCTTTTATAATTACTTTTATATATAATGAATAATTGTTGCTACATCATAAATGTTTTGAGTTATATTATTGTAATAAAAAATAATGTAATTTCTACAAATTATTTTATTTATTATTTATGATTACTTATTTATAGTTTATAATTACTATTACAATGCTAAATTTTATACTAAGTGTTGATATTTTAAATTAATAAATATTTAATGTTAAAGTTATCACAATAATTTTGCTTAATTTTTGTTTTAAATTTATTTTATGATTAGAAAATTAAAATTATTGTAGTAGTTAATCAAATTAATCAATTATCATCTATGATTGCATAAAGATATGTAATATTTAATTTTTATTAGTATGAATTATTGATGAATTATTTTATATGTAGTTAATTTGGATGTTTTAGATTATTTCAAAATTATATTTAAATATTTAAAACATGGCACATTTTGATTGTGCCATGTGTCAAAATAGAAAACTATTCAAACATATAAATTGGACATCTTAGATTATTTCATAACTATATTTCAAATATTTGAAATAACTAGAAGATGGGACATGTGACAACACATCATTTGTTCTCATTGTCCACCAAAAGAGTTGCATTTTAACTACAAATGATAATATTTATATGGCTAGTTAAAAGATGAAGGTGTATTTTGTTGATTTGTTTTTCATCCAGAATTCATTGTCATTTGCAACTAATGTCATTTGTGACTTTTCCAATGCAACTAATGGGACTTTAATCATAAATATCACTTGCAAGCAAAAACTAATTACAAGGACTAATTACAAATTACCAATTCCTCTTCTAGTGTTGAGAATACATTATATGTAGTATGTTTAGATTGGCAACCAAAAGTCTATAAAAACAATTAGAATAAACAAATGATCAAGATGCACATGGTTCAAATTAAGCAACGTGTAGGTGGAAAATTACAACAAATAAGTTGCAAGCATTCTTGGAAGCATGCATCAAAATATTCATGTTGTACCAAGATTTGAAACAAGACGTGTCAAAAATTAAAGATCTTATATAGGAAGCAATTAACAACATGAAACACAATCAATAGGTGATAAACCATTGTAGCACTACCCACAAAATGTTTTCCAAGGACAAAAAAATAGTATGGTGGGATTGTGACAAGCAAGGGAAGAAATTTTTAAATTTTCATCTTTGCAATTTGAATCTCCACAACAATAAAATGTAATTAAGTGGTTGTAGACTTAGTCAGGATAGACACCATGATTAGTAGGAAAGGTCCTTGTTGATTTGGAAAACCTACCAAAACAGCAAGAAGAAAGGAGAATGAAGGTTCCTTTTCAATTGGCTAATAATTTGGAATATTTTCAAGGTGAATCACATGTTTAGTGGCACTCATGAATGAAAATGAACTAGATGATGCAACAATGGTGGTAAAAATGTTAGAGGTGCATGTTTTTAACACTAAAGCATATCCATTGATGCAAACTATGGTTGGATTCATGCAAATGATTATTCAACCAACAATGACACAAGCAGGGAATAATGAATAGTGAACGATGAGTAGGTGAATGAGCTCAAGTGAGCAACAAGGAATATTTGGAACATACACTAGTGAAATCTTGTCATTTGAAACTAATCACAATGCAACTAGCATGCAATTGGTTGTTGTTTGCAACTACAAATTTGGTATTGTATAACTTTTGTGCCATACAGTTGTGAGTGCAACTAACATGCAATTAAATATATACAACATGGACTTTTGTCAAAAAAATAATGGTCTAAACTAATATATATTTAAATTAATATATTAAACTATGTATAATAGTATTATGTACCTTTAGTATTAAGGTTAAACCCATGTTAACTAAAGCTAGCCTAAACTAACCATGGTTTAAATTAATTAAAAAATATATTATCCATGGCTAAATTAACTAAAAAGTTACATTAACCATGGTTTAATTAAGTTAAATCAAATTAATTATGGTTACATTAAAATAAGCAAAATTCAACTAGGCTACAACAACCATAGCTAAATTAAATTAAATTCAACTAATTATGATTAAACTAATTTAGTTACATTAAATTAGGTTAAACTAACCATGGCTAGATTAAGTTAAATTAAACTAATTATGGTTAAACTAAATTAAGCTAAATTCAACTAGGTTAAACTAACCATAGCTAAATTAAATAAGATTAAACTAATTATAACAAAACCAAAGTAAACTAAACTAAATTAAACTAAATTAAATTAGGTTAAATTACTTATGGCTAAATTCAATTATGTTAAATTAATTATGGTTTAATTAAATTAACCTAATTTAAATTAAGCTAAGAGTAACTATGGCTAAATTAGATTAAACTAAACTAATTATGGCTAAACTAAATTAAGTTGAATTAAATTAAGTAAAAATTAACCATGGCTCAATCAAGGTAGGCTAAAATAGTTATTGTTAAATTAAATATGGTTAAATTAAATAGGGCTAAATTAAATTAGGCCAAACTAATTATGGCTAAATTAAATTTGGTTGAACTAACTACGGTTAAATTAAGTTAGGCCAAACTAATTATGGTTAAATTAATTATGGCTAACCTAAAGTAAGCTAAATTAAATTAGGCTAAAACTAACCATGGCTAAATTAAGTTTAACTACTTTAATTATGGCTAAATTAAATGAAGCTAAATTAAATTAAATTAAATTAAATTAAACTAAATTTGGATAAAGTAAGTTAAACCAAACTAATTATGGCTAAATTAATTATGGCTAAACTAGATAAAGTTAAATTAAATTTGGCTAAAACTAACCATGGCTAAATTAAGTTGGGCTAAATTGATTATGGCTAAATTAAATTAGGCTAAACTAAGCATGGTGAAAATATGTATGGCAAGTTTTTTTTATTAAAAAATCAAATATATTTAAATAATTTATTTGGAAATTAGAATTTTTCTAATTTTTAATTATTTTTAATTGTAAATTCAATGAAAAAAATTCAGAATTAATTCATATTATAAAATTTTAATTCTTAAATATTATAGGTAATGAAAGGTATGTTATTGAAATCAAAATCATATTTCTTAATATTATTATTAATTATTTCATAATAATGACTAGTATTAATAAGAATAAATAACGTATTATTATAATTAGTTTTTAGATTATAATTACATTTTAAAACCATAATAGTGATATTATTTTAATATTATTAATTATGTTAATATTCCTATGGCTAGTAGGATACACTTATTAACTCATAATTTAAATATTCTAACCTAGGTTAACTATCCTATATTAACCTAAATTAGATATTAATATTATAATATTAAAAATTATTATAATTTTTCATAGTATTAATTAAAAATTTATTATAATTATAATGATAATTAATAGTATTTTATATATACATATTTTTCAATAAGTATTATATGTTTAAATTTTATTTTTTATGTTAAAATATTTATTGTAAATAGGCTAGACTAGTTAACCTACAAGACCTACCCCAACATTCTAAACTAATTACTAGTTTAAGCTAGGTTATAATATTAAAAATAATATTCTCATTATAGGTAATGATAGTTATTAAAAATATGCTACAATCATATTTGAATTGCAAAGGAAAAGGTGTAATGAAAAATTAACAAGAAGAAAAATAAGGTTTCCAAGTTACAAAACTTTTCTTTTTTCTTTTTTCTTCTTTCTAGACCTCTTACTTTCAAACCTCATAAGTTTTTAATTTCTTAATCGTTTTAAATGATTTAAAATGTTATAAAAGCACAACTTAAAGTTTTAGGAATCATCTTTGAACTTTAATAGCAATAGAGCAACATACAAAGAACTTTTTGGGTGTTTAAAGAACCGACCTTTGTAATGTTCAATGGTTTGTTTCTTTGAGTTCTTGACCTTTTTACTTTTGGGGGCCATAATTTTCTCATTTTTAATTCATTTTCAATGATTTTTAGTGTGTTAGATGTGCCAAGAAGAAGATTTCATCTTTTGTTTGGACACCAAAAGTAATGGAGCCCTCCTCGGGCTAGTCTACCCTAATACAATCGTTGCATCTAATGTCCAACTAAATTGGTTCATGAAGTTTGCAATGGAATTTTTTATCCCATATCTTTTAGCTTCTATTCCAATTTTGGACAATATATAACTAACTGTAATAGTCTTGTACTAACTAAATGCCAAATGCCATTGGGGATGAGCGAGAAAAAAAAAACTTGACCTTAATTAAATGGTTACACCTAAAAATAAAATTGGATTATTTTAAACCTACCCATATAGCTTAAACTTAACTACCTTTTAACCTACTTACATGCCTAAATAAACCTACCTACCTAGTAAGGGGTAACAATCACCTACTTACTTAGGCACCATGTGTTAATATTTTATTAACCTTAAATTGGACAATTTAGATTTCATTAATTAATATTTTAAAATTAAAAATAGGTGGGCCTTAATTGCCACATGTCACCATATAATGAGCATTCAAAAATGGACACATGTCAAATGGTCAATGAACGTTCCATGGTGTGCCACATGTCATTATCTTAATGGCAAAAACTTTAACAATTGAAATTAATCTAATGAATTTTTAATTTTGAAAACACAAAAATAATTTTTAAACGACACATGTCCCCAAGCAATTCATCCAAATTTTAAACACATGTCATACTTTGATCAATTGCACCATAATTGCAAATAAAGTTGTATATAAGGTGCAATTACGTTTGAATTACAACTATATATACATGTTACATTCATAATGTCACATGCAACTGAATGTCATGTGCAACTTGTTTTAAGCAATTACACAAATTTGTAATTGCATGCATTGCATGTAATTGAATTTTAGTTACAAATGACAATTGCAAAACCCAACATTTCTATTAATGACATTCCATAACTCATTATTGAATATTTTACAAATATTTTCATGGTAGATGGATTCATTTTTTGTGACATGACAAAAGATTCCTTGCTAATGTGCAAAATATTTTGCCACATAGATAAAGGTCCAACATGAAGACACACAAATTGTTTTCTTGTGGTAATATTTATTTATTAAAATGGTAGTTCTAATTTGTAACATTAACTTAGGGGGCTTTTGAAGAAAGGAAACCAGCAAGTTGAAATATTCACCATAGCATAGTGTCATGCCCGTACATGGCCTCATACATGCTGGCCAGTTACGGGCATGCCCATGTGCGCTTTTAGGGTTAATGTACGATCTTAGGCGACTATACGCTATTAGGTACTTAGGGTTTCAGTTTGTTGGCGACAGTATAAAAGGCCCAAACCTTTCTTTCTCCTTTTAGTTTTTCTAAAATTCCTTTGTCAAGAGTTTCTTCCATAATAAACTAGGATTTTTAGATGCTCACGATGGCCATTACACGGCCACCGTCTACATACATTTCATTTCCTTCTTTCTTTGCATTTTAATTTTAGAAAAACTCCACTTTCTGTGCTTCATGTTGAAAGCCACAAATTTTTTTTGCTTGTAAGTTCCTGAGTTATTGTTGTTGTTGCTATTGTGGGTGCTATTGTTGTCAGAGGGTGTTCGTGTTGCTGTTACTCGTGGGAGCTTGCGTTGGTACTGGAGGGAGCTTGCATGTTACATTCATGCCAACCAATAAAGTTGAGATCTTTGAATAGGTTTCAAAGCTCCCCCTCCCTTTCTCTTTCTTTCTCTCACCTGTGGCGATTAAGAAGTAAAAACAAAAAAACAAAAATTTA
>Ga0209611_10003692_pt1 | contig 26442 bp, 16 predicted proteins | sample S1TSphgellanicum_3_FD_187693 | JGI IMG/M metagenome (GOLD analysis project Ga0209611, IMG submission 187693) | Host-associated microbial communities from peat moss isolated from Minnesota, USA - S1T2_Fc - Sphagnum magellanicum MG (SPAdes) (version 2) | ecosystem: Host-associated > Plants > Peat...
TATAATCCAAACATTTAAGTCTTCAATCCTAAATTTTTGTGATTTTATTGGCTCAAAAAGAATGTCATGTAGTACATCAATTTGATGCTTACAAAAACTAAATGCAACATTCTACACAATTCTAAGTAACTTAGCAAACTCTAGCAGGCCATGTAGCACATTAGACCTGCCCATAGGCGTTCCAATTAGTTCGGATATAACTTGAGTAGTATAGATGAAAATGAAGACTTTTAACAAAATCAAGCCTTCCAGATGCTAGAAATAGTATATCCAAACCTAAGCACATTCCCAAACGAATAGCCAAAATAGGTGCAAACTATGCATCCATTTCAACCTTGCCATCTTCAGTTGTTAGACCACCGGAAATAGTATCATGACAAATATGAAATCAATGCAAGCAGAGAGAGGCATACAATTCTACAGCTATGGAAGGCTTGCAATTGAGAATAATTGACCTTTGTCTAATGCCAAGTCTATTAAGGAGAAGTCTAAAAGTCTTTCAATACCTCTAGTCTCTCACATATTCACCAAATATATCATCTTACAGAGTTCCCACTGCCCTAAACTTTACTTCTACACACTTATTCAAAATGGCTGGCTGTCAAGAGACAAATAGAACAAATTATAGACAATATGCCCTACAACATAAGATTTGAAGAGAAAGAAAGTATTCAGCCTATCAGATAGACTTGGAAGAAAGGGGATGCGTAATATAAGTCGTCTGACTCTGACAAGTTCATGTACAAGCTTGCCATCTTTCCTTTGAAGCAAAACCCGACTTGCTACACTGAGGTCTTTATCAAACCATGTATGCCACATCCCTGATCCACAGGTCTTCACTTGAACATGCCAAAAACTTCTGTTTGAGGAATGAGAGACTAGTGTGAACTTGGGACAGGGGCTGTCAGTGTGTGTAGCCACCACATGGAATCCGTTGCCAAGTTTATATCTGCAAAAACCAGTCAAAACACCTAAAAAGGATGAGGAAGATATCCCAATTCAAAGACATTGTCTTCCATCATGATACAACCTCAATATCACAGTCAATAAACTATGGGCAGGCAACGAGGGAACTTTGATACGTGAACACAAAAGCAGATTTTGTACAAAGAGGAGAAAACTCATTGATTGTGAAGGGAGACACTTCATGTGCTAAGCATGACTAAGGTCTCCCTTTTAGAGGTGGTGACTTTCCAACTATAGCAGGAGCAATGTGGTTGCCGCAAAAATCCTTCCCCATGCCCCATGCATTTACAGAGATGAGAATGCATTTGTCATCAAGTCACAAAGACCCACTAAAGCATTGCAAAAAACATAGGAAAGATTTGGTGCTTGAAGAATCATGTTGCAAAATTACCTCAAGAGTTCTAGCAGGATATAGTACCAACAACAATAAGGACTTGTGGGAAAGATTGAGATGATAAAAAGCATCCATGGCCAATCCATCTAATCACTAAACAGTAACAGTTGATGGCACTGTTGATCAGGTGTAAGGAACTAAATGGCATCCAACCTTTGGATTCCCCTCCCATTCAAACTACATTACAATCTTTGATAGACCCTTCCATCTCCTTCCCTATATGTGACAGTATAGATCCTGCAGCTTTGATTAGGGGGGCTTCAAGCAAAGTTTGTCATCTGTTGACCCTGCCTTGTTAAATGGGAACATGAATACAAAGCTAGGAGCTTGTGTTGGCCTCAGTTCATGCTCTGACAGTATGAAATTCATAGATGCTTACTACGAGAGTTACAGGGTTGGAATATAGGAGGACCACCTGCCTTTTCTGAGAATTTATGTATGTAATGCGGTCATTTTTCTCGCTCGTTGAGACTGTGGGTGGTGGTTGTTCCCATGACATTCCAGCAAGTCTTCATTCTCTAGCCAACTAACCTTCCCAATTGAAAGTTGAAACCAATCGTTGCAACACTCTAAGGCTCTTCTTTCTGAACCAAAGTCAATAAATAATTTGGTCTTGTAGTTGTGTCTCTGTTGCCTTCTTTCTTGGGCACTCTCATCCAGAAGCAGCAAGTGGGCTGGTGTAGGATTCTATGGTAGTGACCATTGCCCTCTTACAATGGAGCTTGGAAAAGCCACACATGAAGCAGGTAGGGCAGTTGAGAGTGTACAAAGCAAGCAATTCAATGCACTTGATGCATAATGAAAAAACATAAAATCTCTTTTACTTGCAATTTTAGCTACAAAAAAAGACCCTTGCACATTCAAAGTTCTGTAATATCAATTTAAAAACCTATTTGCCTTCCAATCCTCATACTATTACTTCTGAGGCATTAGTACATTGCAAAGTCTCTCCAAATTAGATTATTTCTGAATGTTTTTGGAGTAAACCCCAAACATATAAAAATGGGAGCTAGAAAACTTCAGTGGGATAAAACTCAACTGTTGAAGTTTCATCTAACAGCTGTTGGTTACTTGAACTAAATGTGCAAAGTGGGTATAAATCTTGATAGCAATGACATCAGGATCAAGACGGTGAAGTAGAGACAACACTCATTTCTGTCGCTCTTCAAGCGAAATAAGAAGCTGATAGCATTCCATGCCATGAATTTGCTGGGTTCTCGTTTCTCTGCTCCGCCATCAGCAGCATACCCACCACCATGAGCAACAGCTTGTGACAATGCTTGCTTCTTGAATGACCCATTTCGTTCCACTGCCTTGAAAAACCTCTTCATCTCTTCTCCTTCTCCGTCTCCTTCTTCAAATTCCTCAAACCCACTATTAGCTCAATCAATCTTGTAAACCCTAAACCCTAAACCCTATGCTTCTTCAAACCATTTCAAATCCTCCTTAAACCCTTGGAAGAACTTCCTGCTTCTAAAGGACAGAATCTTGGAATTCCAGTTAAATCCAGAAGACAAAAAGATGTACACACCCATAATCTCATCAATGTCAAAAAACGGAGTATGTAATCATTTGCTAGACACAACCGAAAAGGTTTTTGTGATGGTGGGTGATGTCACGAACATTGGGTGAAAGGCAAAACCCTAGTGGCATTGGGAAGGAGACAACAGAAGAAGAAGAAGACAACAACAGTAACAATTATAGCAATTGAGCTGAGAGCTTGCTGTGGTGTTGGTGAGCATTGGGTCCTTGGAAAGTAGTCAGAGTTCTTTGGGTCACTTGTATTGGGGCCAATGAGAAAAAAAAATTGTGCAGAAACTCTTCTTTTGATTGCACCAGGGCATTCTTCCTTTGTGTTCTGATCATGTTTTCTTCTTTCAGTTCTTAGTTTACAAAATTGTGTCTATCAAGTGTGATAGATGATGGGATTGATGAGATTTTTTGTCATAGAGATGATATGCATGTGAGAGGAGAAGCAGACTAGTTTGTAAACAATATTTGCTCTTGAGCTCAAGAGCTACACATATTAGAATGCACATCTCAAATGGGTGATGCCATATCCAAGCTCTAACTGACACATCCCTTTGAATTGTGTGTTTTTCAAGGTGCTTAGATATGAAGATGTCCTCAAATTAGCCATGGGTTGTGAAGGCCAATGTTTTCCCAAGCTCGTAGAAAAGACAGATCAAGGGCTGGCACTGCTGCACTTGGTACTAAGGAATTTTACTAACCCATGTCAAACATTTTGAGTGGTTTTAAGTCTGCTGGACCCTAGTTGAAAAGAGCTGTTGTTTCTGTTGTTGCAACTTGTGAGATGAGATAGGCATACGTGCAGAAGGTAGGGTGCAGATAATTTTCAACATTGAATATGTATCACATTCTTGTGATTGAATGCGTGCATAAAGAAATGTGAAACCTTTTTCATGACATTCGGAAGTGTGCACCATTAACCGATTGTGGAAATGACATTCCTTGAAACTCAACAAATTTTTTGTGCACAAATTTATTTATTTATTTATTTTTGTAGAGGGTGAAGTCAAAAGTGGGAAGGAAATTGCCACCTATAAGGAATTCCACAAGTGTTGATTTCAAGTGTGATGGGGTTTTTATCTGTCCAGAAACATTGTTGCTTCAGTTTGATGTTGGACCTTGACTAGCATTCCCCCAACAACTGATTGCATGTAGAGCTGCATGTTATTGAGGGGGTGCCATCCCTTATATTTGTTAATGCAAGCTACACCATTGAGGTAATTTTTACCTGCAGTTTTTTGCTCCCTTGTGGACACTTTCAAGTATTGAATGCTAAAAATCAGCTCTGGATCCTTGATGCATGATTTTTTATTGAACTGGTATTTTGGCACACTCAAGCACCAGAATGATTATGGACTAAAGACACTTTATACTTGGAAATGTCTAAATTTAAAAATAGATTGGGTGGTTTAAGACTCTTATTAAAATTTGTATGTGTTGAGGTAGATTTTATATTTGCAATGAATGGTCCAAAAATGATTTCTGTGTAACCCAACCCTGCACTATGATGGTCAGCCTCTGTAGGATATCATGTTCTTGAACTTATCAGGTGGAATTTGTGGATGGGTGTAGATAGTGGAGGCAGAGCGGATATCAGTGGACCATGTGGCACATATCAAGCCTTCCGATGGGAGCTCAGCTGCTACACAGTGTAACTTCTTATCATTTCTTAGCCAATATACTCTTTAAGTTGAAAACTGAAAGAACATTTTTAGACTGTTCTGCTAAGAGAATCAAGTTGCTGGTTGTGTAATTCTCAGAGTTACAGAGTTTTTGAGGTTTCAAATTAGAAACCTTCTGACTGAATTGTCATGCTTGTTACTGATGGGAGAGCTTTGTGGGCCCCCTGGAGGAAATACAGTGGTAGCCCATTTGACAGGTATGCACAGTGCCATAAAGATGTTAAACAGCCACATCAGAATTCTACACCACCATCTTGTGTCTATTCAGAAAGGTATGTGACTCACCCTGTGTCACCCCATATGCATTCATCCACTCAAGTGTTGTACGACATTATGCCATGAGCATGTGGCCTTTTGGAGATACACTGCTTAATTCCTTTCATCAGTAGACAATTGAGCTCTCGTACTGATTATGAAGATTGTTTGTACAGGAGAAGCTCCATATGACCATTCACTTCTACGGCAAGTTTGCAGCCTAATTCGCAGACTACCTGCAATTGATTCTTCAAGATTTCAGGATGATTTTCTCATGGTATGTACTCATTTAAGGTGGGTTGAGCATTGGTTGCTCTGAGTAAATTCCCTAAGGAAAAAAAGACTAATCCTTCTGGACCCATTGTTGTGATTGCTGAAGTCCTAAAAGTTTCTATTTTGCAACTATATTCTGTATTTAACTACTCAACATGCTTGTTTGACTGATAGGAGCATTTTTCTCCTGCTCTTATTTTGCCCTCCTCAAGCCAGGTCGGAACTCTGAACCTCCTTCATTTGTGTGTTTGGAACTTGCAATGGTTTTCTTTGGGTTTAGGGTTTAGGTTTAGGGTGATGAAGTTGTCAATGCCTCCAACATGATTTTATATCAAGCTTTGTGATGTAAAGGTAAGTCTTCATGTTTATGGACTTGTTTGGAACCGAAATGTGTGTTGACACTCATACATCTAAATGGTGATGTATGTTTGCTCCTAAATGGCGATATTTTATTTGTGCAAGGTTATTCATGTAGGAAGGAGAATCTGCATTTCAACCTTAAGGATTCAACTATGGAGCCTAAGGTGTCTCAAAACATGCGAATTGCAACCACATCAACTCCAACAAGTTGCTGGTGCCATCATTGTGTTTATATGTGGATCATCTAGTTATTCAAATTAAGTATTGTTGATTACATTAAGGTAGGAATACAAAACATTCTTCCATCTTTGCAAAACTTAAGGTGAGTGTGTTCACTGAGATTTTATTAGCTCAATGGAAATCATTTTCCATGTCCATTTTGTGTGTGATTAGTGAGCCATGGTAACCCTAACCCTAGAACATTGTTAATTAAACCCTAAAATGCTAACCTCAATTCATAATGTTAAACTAGGGTCCATTATTCCTTTTCAATAAAAAATATTTTACAAATTATTTAACATCGCCATGTGACAAGTTTTTATTCTTTGATCTTTAAAGATGTGGCAAATTTGAAATTTCCAATCAAATAATAATGCAACACGTGTCAAGATCCTCATTTTTAACATCTAATGAATGGGATATATCTAGGGTTTTTTAATAAATATTTAAATGTCATGATGCTCATATTGAGACACGTGGCACATTTCAATTAGCCAAACACAAAAGACATGGTCATTTCTTGGCCATAAGATTTTGAAAATTCATGATCACAATTTGGTTTCCCAAATATTAGAAACCATGCCATGTGGCAACAACCCATTAGTTAATCAGAAAAAAACATGGCCATTCTTTACCCACACGATTAGGAAAAACTTGAACATGTGACAATCCCAATGTGTTGAATCCAATGACCTAGATAAATGTAGAAGGATTTTAAGGAAATATAATTGAAGTATTTTAATAGTTGACATGTGTCTCCACATGGTTGGAATTTGGATCCACCAAAATAGTTGCAAATTATAGTCGCAAAATGATGCCTTGTATACATTATGTATATACTAGCCCCATCGGATGAAACAATATATACGCCATTTAGGCTTCATCCATCATCTGATGACGTCATTCTGATGTAATTTGTTTTTGCAACTATTTGTCGTTTGCAACTTGTCTTAGGCAACTATTAGATAGTTAGTTGTAAAATGTCGCTTTCGATTAAAAAACAGTCGTAGACACCAGTTATAAATCAAGGTTTTTCTTCTAATGATATTACAACCATTGTATGGTAACATTTTGTAACTTTTTAAAAAAGGATTCATCCATATTCAATATATTTTTTGATTTTTAAATTTTGTAATAAAATCATATAATAGAAGAAATGAACATTTTCATGGGTTATTGTGGATAAAATGTGCACTTATCTATGGTGTCAATAATAATGAAACCATTGAATAATTTATTGATGAATATGCAACATCAACAATCCATTATTTATGTTACTTTTGCAAGATTCACAAATACATATACATAGATGAACATGTCCTAAAAAATTAAAAAAAAACTAAACTATATGCCAATTTCATTATCCATTACCACCTATGACATACACAAAAATATTAAAACCATTCAAAGGAACTATACAATCTTCCAAAGCCAAAAATTCTATTAAATTTTATAAATAGAATATATTTGAGACGTTTAACAATATTAAAATGGGAGTGGGCATTTCATTCAAAGATTTTCTGAAATATTATGTTAAATATAGACTTGCACACCCATATAGATTCGTTATCTAATAAATTAACACAACTTACTTCTTTAATGAAATGAAATTTGTAAAGGAAATCATAACAAATGCTTATATGATAAAAGTTGGAGCATTATGGGAAGCTAACACTAACATACAATGGTGTAATTTATTTTCGATTCACATGTTTATAACAAGTTGTTGGACATCATATTTTCACAAAAATTGGTAAAACTATCACCAATGAATTTGAAACCATCATTAAAAAAAGTGAAAATGGAAATTTTTATGCAAAACAAAATGATTAAAAAAATATGCAATGTTTTTCCAAACACACAACAATCAACAATTTATACATATACATTTTAAACTTCTTTTATCATGTTTTTAAATCATTTTCATTTTCATATACATCACCTTCAAATGAATGTGTTTTTGTGTTCAAGGTCAAAACATGTTAATAGGAGCAAAAAAACATCTTGAGAGTCCTTGAAATTTCAAACTATTATATATATTTTTTGTTTTGACATTTTAAAGTTATGATAATCATTCTAAGTTTTGTTAAATGACTAATATGAATGTTGAGGAATTCAAATTTAAAATTCATTAAATTTAATTTTGGGTTTAGGTTTTAGTAAGGGACCTTTGAATTTGAACAATAGTTGTGTCAAAATCAATCAATTTTGCAAATAACTAGGGTAAAAGATTATCTTAATTTTAAAAAAATGAAAGTAAAGAACATGAAATGATAATAACCTACTACCCACATTCAAAGCACTCACAATTTAAAAATTAAAGAATTTAAATTTTTTTAAAATCAAAATATGTTTCCAAATTTTAGAATTTCAAGAATCTTTTACCACATGTAAACAAGTTATAATGTACATAACATAAAATAAAGTTGTAGCTTATGATACAAAAAAAAAAAAAATTGAAATCATGATTCTTTTTAAAGACAAAATGTAAAATTTGAAAAGATTTGCACATTTTGAAATTTTCATATTAATTCAACAATGACTAACACAAAACATATGATATATTGAGACAATAATATGTATTTAAAAAAAAAAGTTATAATAGATTTCATTAAAAAAATCTTTTATTAGAAAAAATGAAAAAAACTAAAAAAGGAACTTGTAGTCCTCTTTATAAAATAATATTGTTGGCTCCTATTAGTGTGTTTTGACCCCTCAAATGAAATCTTAAAAAATAAAAAGTTGCCACCAAATTTCACTAATATTAAAACATAATTGATAATTGATAAATATTTGAAATAACTTAAAAACATATATAAGTTAAGTCTAAATGAGTTTGTAGCAAATTATGATTTTCAATTCAATAAAAAATTCAAAAAGGTTGCATTCCTTTAATATTTTGGTATGTACTTTATAACAAACATTTAGATTCAAACATTAGAAGAAAAAAATGTATTTTCGACTAATGTTTGTGATTAAATTTTAGTCACAAGAGACATTTTTTAATTAAAATCCCTTTAATCACTTAAGACAAGTCACATATGATAAATTAATCACAAATGACAAAGTCAACAAATACATTTCATCCTTTGATTCCATTGTATACGTATTGTCACATGCGATTAAGATGCAATTATTTTGGTCACAATTGAGGGCACATGATGTGCTACCACATGTTTTAATATTTGATTATTTAAAATATTATTATTATTATTTTGAAATAATCTAAAACATTCAATTCAAATATTTTCATGATATAATATTATGACATGTGGCCCAATATAAGTATGCCACATGGCATTAAAAAATTTAATAAAAATATTAATATTAGGTTGGTAGGTACCTAGGTAGGTACATAAATAGGTCCTACAAACCTAGGCTACATACCAACCTACCTATTTAGGTAAAAGAATAAGTAGGTAGGTTCTACACTCCTAAGTTAAATACCTATTCATATAGGTAAGTAGTTAGGTAGGTAGGTCCATAGGTCAACCTAGGTGGGTAGGTCAAATTAGGTACCTACCTAGTTAGGGAGATAAGTAAGTTGGGAAGGTAAATATTTAAAAAATGTGCATATTTTTATTTTTTTTGTTTTGGGTTGAGCCTTTTGATTAGCTCATCCAATGTGCATAAATTTCTTAGTGTGAAATTAGATGACCACACCCCCTTGTTTATATATTGTTCAAAATAGGAATGAAGAACAAACAATATGGGATAAGTTTTCAAGTTGCAACTTCTTCACAAACTAAGTTTTAATTTCAAAACTTTCTTCATGCCTTATTCTCTTAGTTTTTAAATTTCTAAACAATTCAAGTACTTGATAATTAAATAATCATGTAATTAATAATGATTAAATTTACATATATTCAATATTCATTATTAGTTACTTAAATAAGTAATAGTTTCTTAATATTTAATAAATCAGCTATCTAGTTACTCACAAGTTACTAATACATAAATCATAAATAATTAAAATATTTAAAAATATTTTATTACTTTTTAGAATTTGATCGAATTATAATGTAAAAATAATTTAAAGACTATAATTTAAAAATTAACTATTTTAAATATTTATGTTAAAATTATAAATAATGAATTAACAATTGCTATTAGAAAGTAAATTTTTACACGAATTTTAAAAAATTATTATTCAACTAATTACATTATTTATTGTATAATTACATTTATGGTTGTAAAAATTATTATAGGTCAAATAATTTTTTTCTCTTGGTAATTATTAACTATGAATACAATAATTTGTTAAACATAACATTAATTTTCATAATTACTGTAAAATTATTATAAAATATTTATCATAGATGATTAATCACATAATTTTTAATAACAATAATAATATATAATAATTCGTGAAATTAAAATCAGCAAAAAAATATTTTAACTACACTATAATTTTTGCAAATTTTAAATTCAGGTTTAAAGTTATAAATTATAGATTGTGAATAATTATGTTCAATTAGAAAATACTTGTGCACATACTAATTAATTCTTATCTGAAGTAATTGCAATGATTTTAAAGTAATGTCACAGTAATTACATTAATTAATCTCTTCTAATACATGAATATAAATTAGAAAAATATACAAATCTATGTTATAACAATAATTATTTAGTGTAACTTAGATTTAATAAACATAATCATTTATAAATATTTATAAAAGTGATTTATTATGGATAACACTAGTAGAAAAAACCCTTAAAACTTCATCAATAATTTTCTGAATTAAAATATAAATTTAAGATTCCAAAATAGTAATTCAGAATTCAAATATCAATTTTTAGATCAAATCAGTTTTTTGAAGTTAAATAACAAATTTTAGAATTGAAATGTCAATTTTCAGATTCAAATAATAATATTCAAAATTCAAATGTCCATTTTAAGACTCAATTAATAATTTTCTGAATTGAAATATTAATTTCGAGACTCCAAAATAATAATTTGGAATTCAAATTTCAACTTTCAAGTCAAATAATTTCTTAAAATTTAGATTTAAAACTTCAGAATTCAAATATCAAATTTCAAGTTCAAATAAAAAAAATTAAAATCAAAATGTCGATTTTTAGACTCAATAAATTTTTTTGAGTTGAAATACCAATTTTAAGATTCGAAAGTAATAATTTAGAATTGAAATATCAACTTTTAGATCAAATAAGTTTTCTGAATTTAAATAACAATTTCCAGATTTGAAATGTCAATTTTCAGATTCAAATAACAAGATTCAAAATTGAAATGCCCATTTTTAGACTTAATTAATAATTTTCAGACTGGAAGTATTAAATTTGAGAATCCAAAATAATAATTTGGTGTTGAAATTTCAGGTTCAATCAAATGATTATTTAAAATTTAATTGCAAAAATTTCAGAGCTGACATATATAATTTCAAATTCATATAAAAATATTCAAAATTAAAATGTCCATTTTTATAATCAATTAACGATTTTCTGAATTGAAATACTAATTTTTGAATTTGAAAATATTAATTTAGAATTCAAATATCATATTCAAATCAAAAATTTGAAATTCAAATAATGTTTTAAACAATTGAAATAACAATTTTCAAATTCAAATATATATATTTAAAATTAAAATAATAGTTTTCAGAATTGAAATGTCAATTTTCATATTTGAATAAAAACTCATAGTTCAAATATTAATTTTGAGATTCATTATATGAACAAGCTTTAAACATGGACGAAAATCTTTCATCTTACCCCATCATTGATTGCACTAAATTTGAACATTATGATGTTGGATGTGGATTTCACATAAAACCTTAGTGTTCATTATCAACTATTCCATGTATAACAAACAAAAATGATGAATTGGTTTTCAATATCAAATTCCATTCCCAATTGTATATACTATAAACAAAGAATGTGCAGTTCTTGACAATTTCATGTTTAAAAATAAATCCCCATTGAAATAATTATGATTTTTTGTCCTATCCTTGGAATTCTTTAAGAAAATGCATGCACCACAATTCAATCTTTGCATACAAGAACACTATTGCTTCATTGCAAAGTTCTTGAAACATATCACAATTTGCAAACATCTCACTTTTTGTGCCTAAATGAAACAAAACTAAAAATGAAAGGAAAAAAACTGCCCATCCATATACAAATCATTCAAAATTTATATTTCTATTCAAATTTATGGAAGCCATGGAACGATGTTATTATATGATAAAGCTATTATATTACATTCAAGTGAATACATAACTATATTAAGAGCAACTTTTTTTAATGCATTATTTTATAAAATATTTTTTTGAAGCACAACAACAAACCTGACTGATAAGCTGTTGGCACCCCAAGTCAAACTTAGTGGCAGAGGGCTGGCATGGCTTTCACCTGCATACCACTAGGTTTAAACCCAAAAACCTTTTACAGTTGCAACATTTAACATAAACACTTGTCATGCAATAGACATAACTGCAATTTACAAACCCACCACATGTATCTTTGACAACTTTTTTGTTCACACTTCAAAAATGAATATAAAACTCTCCCACCCTATGTCTGTCAATTATATTTTACTATAGATACTTATGAAAATTACAACCAAGAAACAATCCAATTGTTTCAATCTATGTCAATGAATAAGATGAGACTTAATCTCATCAAAGTATTACAATATAAATTGACAACTTGATCACATATGCTCAAATATGCCATCTGAACAATGTAGATACGGAGCAACTTAAGCTTTTTGGCAGATCATAATCCGATTCATTTTGTGTTCAAAGTTCATAACTACCTAGCCATATCACATAGTCTCAATACATACGACGCTTTTTAATTCACCGCCCAATAAAGGGCAGAGCCATCACGTGGTATGCTACTTGTTGACTTATGAGCCAAGTGTGGAGAGAAACAGATTGTGGCCCATTTAAGATTGGAGAATCATGCTAATTCAACTGGGCAATCTGTGTAAGCATGATCTGCAAAGCATGAGTCCAAAAATTTCTAAATATCATAGATCCAGGTTCCTTGTGTACATGATCTACACAAGGGTAAAGAAATGTCCTACACACCTGAAAATGCACCAGTGAGGGCATGCTGCATTACCTTCTAGATTCTCATATAATAAACTGGCTGTGAACACTCAGAAAAATGGTATCCAGATTAGGAACGGGAATGTTTCCAGATTCTAAGTGAAATTGTCTCTGCTAAGTTTGAAATTATTTTCTATGTTGTGAAATTTTTTTCCCCTTTTAAAACAGCCTTTTTTTGCACCCTGGATTTGGGACTCATCTTCTTGGGGAGGACTCATCTACACTGTCACTACCTAGTGGGAGTGGGGGTCTCATTTCAGAGAAATTTTCATTCTTCCAATATTCAACCACTTATGCTTATGAAATCAATGATCAACATTCAACATTTCATTCTTAGAAATTCAATGTAAAAATTTGAACCAAATCCATCTGCCAGCAGGGGAGGGCATTCTAACACAATATATTCTACCAAATATGCAACTCAATGGAATAAGTCCAGCTTTGATGAGCTGGTCATCATGTATGCACAAGGACACACATTATGAAATTTTCAACAAGTGGGTAAGGCTGCCTTTAGTCATGTGTGTGACACAAGTGACAAGTTGCAGAGTATACAGGCTACACACCTGCACATACAACCAGCTTGTGCTCCAATTAACATTCAACTGCATTTTTCAATAGCTTGATTATAGACTGGTGTCTAGAATTTCATAGTAAGTAGGCACTATATTTTGTCGTTGATCCATCACATTGGTATTTAATCCCACACAATCTGAATTGTAGAACAGAAACATTGCAGCCTAGCTACTATCTATTTTAGCAGAAACATATAATACCATGTTCATCACATGCACATTAAATAAGTTCTACCCATATCTGCCATTGATAATTGGCAGGTATTGTCAATATATATATTTTTAAAAATGAGTTCAACAGCCACACTGTAGACATTTCAGAATTTCAAAGAATCAAGTAGAAACATATAACGTCTTACTATGCACAGAAGGTAACATTTATTGTGCACATTCAACCTGCAAAAGTGAATATCTCAAGAATCACAAGATCTGCAATCTCTACATCTACATCATGTCAGAGCAACTCAGTTTTCCAGTGCACATCCCACTATGTGAGAATAGTACTAACTCAACCACAATGTTGCCAAAGAGGTTGTATTGAAAAAAAGAAAAAGTGTACACTGTCCATATTTGGGATTTCAACACCACTGCAAAAAAGCAGTGTGCCCTTCCATCACATTGCTCACTCATACTTCAAAATGGATACATTAGATCCATACAATCCCAGTATGTACAAAAGCAATTTATAGACATGTATCTATTGGGCATTGTTGCACCACAATCTTCAAACACTTCACTCTCTTGACCACTAGCTAGATGCTGTTTTCTTGATTTATCAGTGACATCTCTGATAGAAACTGTTTCTCTCAAAATCTCTGGCCTGGCTTATATACCTCTCTAGTCCTAGTTGTTAAACACATGTATACCTTTTGAAGCCCTAGGAAAAATTGAATGTTAGCTGCTGTAACACTTCACAGGAATTTGATTTCAAACTGGCAACTTTCTACAGAACAAATCAGTGTAGAATTAGTGCCTGAAAGCCCCAAACATTAGCAAAAGGTTGTAGAAAAAGTTAAGAAAGGAGTGGCAGAAGCTTGTGATGTAGTGGTGGTGGCACAACTGCTGGGGAAGGGCGCTCAATCTGAGCCCAGGAAGAAATGAGGGGCTGCGATTGAACCACCTGCCTGCTGTGACTTGTTACTGATCCTTCTGAGATGACTGATTCACAGGATGGGCTTGTGACTCGGAAGCCTGTAGCAGGTGAGTCCCCTTTTGCATCCTGCACCTTAAGTGTCAGGTCAAGTTCAAGCTCTGGTTGATGTTTGCTGCCATATGACACCAAGCCAGCAGCGAAAATCTCTTGCGGCTCTGATTTGGGCACTGCTTTTCCATTTGCATGTTGTGCTGCTCTCAGACATGGCTTAACACTGCGTGCAACAGGGGCAATAATCTGGATGCTGTGATTAAGACACTCGGACATTCCACCTTCCATTGCTGCATCCATCTGCTTGTATGATGACATCCCCAGGGCTTGCTCACCTTTCACCTGCAAAGAATTATTAGTTTGATCTTTGCTAGGACAGAACCTGACCAGACTGACAGCTCCTGGCCAGGTACTGAGATGTGGGGCATTTCCCTGTGCCATTCTTTGCTGCTGCAGCTCTTGAGCAGTAGTACATGTGCTTCCATTCAAATCCCCTCTCACCCCACTATGCACATTCTTTTGCTCCTTGTGACCCTCATGTGCTCGCTGCAAGTTTCTGTCCAAAAAACCAATTCCCTCCAAAGAGCTTTTTGAATTGTGAAACTCATGGCCATTGAAAAGCTTTGGAGATGGATGTGATGGTAACACATTTTGGATCCCAGAGTCCCAGATTTCATTTGTGGCAACTGGGTTCTCCAGTCGAGTACTACTCTGCAAGCCTTGTGGAAGCGAAGAGGATGATAATTTCAAAGGATGTGGTGGCCTTAGTGAGCCCCCTTTGAGAACAGTTTCCACTGCTGCTTGGCATAATTGCCAGTTTCCAGTGCCCAGCAGCCCCACTGCTCCAAACACTGGGTTCACAGTCCTTCCACAGGCTTCATAAAGTAGTGACTGAAACAGAGCTGCAACATGCAAAGAACATAAGAGACCTTCAGCTTGAAGCAGGAGTATAATTGAGTGCACTAGAATATGAGCTGCTACCACATGATATACAGAATGTAATCAAGCTCAAAGACAATACGTTTTTTAAAAAGATCATTCAGCCAAGATATCTCCATTCCTTTGTCGGGACTGGAAATCGTATACAAAATGAATAACATTGCACAGATCATCAATCAGAGCAACAGAAACAAAAAGGATGAGTATTCATTCTCTAAAACGCTTCTTCTTCACTCCTGAGCCTACATGAGAATGAAGAGATCACAACCAGATGCTTTGCTGCTAGAAATTCATGATCTGAATCTAATGAGGTTCAATGGTTCGTCGGACCTCACAGGCAGGTTTGTCTACAAGGAAGGCGGCAGCTGGTTGTAATCCGTTTTCTCTACATCAAACAAGTCTGGAAATAAATGATTCCTTGCTAAAACCAATATTTGCTCCAGAAACAGGAGAGAATCCAGCAGGAAAAGCTGCCAAACTCACTCTTGAAAGCATGACCACCACCACCTCTCACAAATGAGAACCAGGGAATAGTAAAGTTGTGTGCCTCAGAAAGGAAAAGACAGGCATAACGGAATGCTTTCTATGACATGATCCAAATAGAACAGTCTGCCAAAACCAGACCTAAACTAGTTCTCATGGCTTCTTACTAATGAAAGCTGCTGCAAAAGCTGCGGTCCTGCAAGCCCTTCAGAAGATGGACCTGCAGCAGGCGATCTTTGGGTATCTAGAGGAGCAGCTTATAGCTTACCGGGACGTTGTACATCAGGCACGGCGCTGATGAACCCCATAAGCCCCGCGCGGCCGAAGAACTTGGCCACAAACACGGTAGCGTGGCCCTGAGCGTCCGAGTTCTCAATCCACTGCAGGCATGGCCTGAGGATGCACGATTCGCTGCACCCCTTGCGCAGGACGCGACATCCATTGCAGCTCATGATGATGATGATCTTCAGCTTCTTCTTCTAAGCTGATCTCAAAACAAAACACTTACTCCCCTCTGCAGCTCCCTGATCGGATCCAACTTATCCGTCTTACCTCAAAATCTCTTGACGATCCCGCACTCCAACCACGGATTGATTATTTTCACGCACTGCAGCAGGGTCTTGTCGTTGGTTCTTTAGACGCATAGAAACAAGCCGCCGGCAGCCTCCATCCCATCCATGGCTACTAAGCTGCTGTATAATATGATGGCGACGTTCACGCTCTTTCTCTTGCAACTAGATGATTCTGCACAACTGCTCATCGGATCATATTATGACTCTTCTGTAACAACCAAAAAAAAAGCCACGAGCAGATCGCCGAGATTTCAAACGAGCCCCGGAGCAGCAAAGCTGACAATAGAGACGTCAAAAGGAAAGAGAAAACGACGCCGAAGAGACCGCGACCACCAACAACAGCAGCAGCAGCAGCTCGACTCTTCAGGAAACACTGCAAAGACCACAATACAGGGATACTGCGCGAGACCGGTTCACACGGACAAAAAGCATGCAGGAATTTTCTTTTTGGGAAAGCTGCCCGATACCCGTTTGCCCGTTGAACCACGTTTTTATCCATCTAGGTTGTCTTCAGCAAACACCATTTACCCGGACTGGTCGGGCAGCACTCGAGGACGGACGGACGGACGGACGGACGGACGGCTGCCCGACCGACCACAACCTCTTTCTTTCTTTTGTAACTTACTGCTGAATAAACTGCCCCTTTATTTAAGAATGACATTCTAGAGTTAATGAATTATTGCTCAAGGCTTCCATTGGTAAGGACTGGTGAATTTTTTTTTCCCCACAATTTTTCTTTTCAATACTAGGAAAATGCGTTTTTCCTCTTGGAAACTGGACTACTTTTGCTAAAATTTGGGGAAATTTGAGCCCATTTTTTATATTACAATTTTAAAAAAAGAAAAAGAAAGCAAACCATGGGAAGGATGAATGCCTCCCAATTTTTGTCATGTATCACTTTAATATCCGGTTTGGCGTGAGGTTTTAATGTGATTGATTTATGTCAAATGTGCCCTACTAATCCTCTTTAAAATTATTTTAGGATGGTGAATGAATCTGACAACTCAAACATTGACAAACATCAACTTTAAGAAAGAATGCAAGCTTAACTTATTAGGTTACATCGTCGTGGTTACTAAGCAAGAGTGGGCGGCACCTTCTTCTAGTGAGGTGGGGGAATGGGGAGAGTATATGGGGATATGGGGGGAGTACACCATGTGAGCTTCCATGTGACTGCACACATATTTGGGCTAGGTTTAGGGTTTTTTTAGTTGTAAGAAACACTTAGAAGAAGATCGGATTTCCTGTTGCAGATCTGATTCTTTCTTCAGTCATGCTGGTAATCAAATCACCCTAAGCCTTAGTAGCCAAGGTTGTACGGCGTGTACTTGATCATTACCTATTGGGAATTTTTTAAAGGTGTTATGCCCAAATTTAGAGTGACTTTGGCGTTTCAAGATTGGAAATGACAAAATGAACATCCCTTGTTTCTCAAAAAATTGTTAACTTTCAATATTTTTTCTCAATATGTATTCCCAAAACAACCAAATAAGGATTTTTATTTTATTTTATTTTATGGAACAAATGGAAAATCCATTACAAAGAGAAGAAAGACACAACCAAACAAGGTTTAAGTTATGGCTTTTTCTTCATCCTTCAGTGCATAGGAGTCAATCCCTTCCTCTCCTAACTCTCACATGCCCATTCCTATTCTATGTACTGAAAGGAATCACACATTACCAAGCAAAGATCATCAAAAGGGATCTTTGTGGTGGTGCCCTTTGGGTAAGTACATTGATGTCAAGCATCTCAAGCTTGGAAACAACAAAATGATCATTACTTGTGTTCCAAACAAGGTTTAACTTACACTTCTTTTTTTCTGTATGCTCCCAAACAAGGTTTAACTTGTACCTTTCTCTTCATCCTTCAGTGCTTAGTAACCAATCACTTTCCACTCCCCACTCTTCAATGCCCACTCTATGTACAGGGAATCACACATATCACCAAGAAAAGATCATCACATGGATCTTTGCAGTGGTGCCCTTGGCTAAGTGTACATAGATATCTTTAGCTTCTTTTTGGCTGGGGGTGGGGGGGACGTCTTTTGCACAATGCGTCTGTGTCGTTTTTGTGGTCATCTGAATTGCTACCAAGAAACCTTTTTTTTTGGTTGCCCCCACATGAATTTGAAGAATTTTCTTGGTCTCCTCCTCTTCATCAGCACCTTGTGGATTTGATGACTGACTGATCTTGTACTACCCGTGGAATCTGTGCAATAGCATGATGATTCCTGAACACCCACAGAGTATTGGACGCGGCAACCAGAGGCCCTCTGTTTCCTTGCTTTTTCAAACATCATTGGAGCCTATTGGAGGATGTGTTAACTTAGAACCTTTTTTGTACTCTAGACTTCAAAACATGGTTTGAACAATGATTAGTAGTAGCTTCAGAGACCTTAGTAGGAAGAAGCATTGAGCAAGAAAAGATCAACAACCCAGGAACTTTGGCTTTGGAGAAGAAACCCCACATGCATTCTTATTATTATTATTATTATGGTTACAATAAGTTACATTATTTTGGAGTGTTGTCTTTGTGGTGGGATGTTTTTTTAAAAAAAATTCAGACACCAAAACCAAAACCTACAGCGTGAGGTTTGTGGAACATATACTTCTGGGCCTTCTCAAGGACCAACTGCACTTCCAAAAGTTGTTGTGGCCACCTATTCATAAATTTGTACTTTCAGCCTCTTCCTTTGAATCCTTGACCTTGAGATTGGGTGCTGGTCGGCTACTTGGGAACTTTGACATTTTCACTTGAAAACAGCTTTCAGACTACCTTACCCTAAGGTCAGTTTTGTCATTAAGTAATCCCCAAAAATAGTGAAATGAAATTTTGTGCAAATATGAAGTTGACATGTTGAAAATCATTATAATTATCATAAGTTGCACGCTGAATAATTTCACTACTCATATCACAAATATCATAGTAGATGATGGAAAGTTTCATAATTTCAAAATTAAAAAATGAATTCATTTTTGAAAAAAAAAATTATTCGTTTTGCCACTATGGAAACTGACTGTAGGCTACAGTAATATGGGAAAGGATTGGTAAGGTCCTCCATTTACTATGCAAAATAATTGAATATTGATGTGTTCTATACATGATGATGCAAATATGGTATCCATTAGGTTTCTTTCATGTATACCAGCTTATTATGCATCTGGTTAAGCTGACCTCATACATCAAGAGATAGGAGATGAAGACATACTTTGTGTTTGAATATTGCAAGGCCATCATCAGCACCTTTTTTTTTCACTTCTAGGTGCCTAAAAAACATTCCTTGTTCCAAAATTTAGAGTGATAAGTTTTGTTTGTCAATTAAGGTTTGGTTGAACTCATAAGCTTAAAGTAAGCCAACAATTAACCCGAATTCAAGCACCCAATTCCAAGTATGGCCATTTAAGCCTAATTAGGTATAAGGTTTTGGAGATGTTACCTAGATACTTTCTTTCCATGTTTGTTTCTCTTGTATAGAATTGAAAGTGTCTGACAAAATCAGTAAGAAATTATTAAAAAATCATTCCTTCATACATGAGGCACAATTAATAAGAAATGTACCTTCAAGATAATATAGCGTAGGAGGGGTCTAGAACTATGAGAATTAATTTTTTATTAATTTTTTCTAACACAAACTATCAAACATATTTCAAAACAACACTTGCAATATTCATCATTCACACAATTTTAAACATGAGACTTTACATTTTTTTGAGATAGGATCACTCACATGTTTAAAGTCAAATCTTTATGTGAGAACTACACCGCAAGGGAGTTCATTGCACTTGCTTAAAAGATTCTCTTTTATAGGGATCACTCCCAAAAAAAAACTATAAAGTTTTCACAATGCTATTCACAATAACCCTCACATTTTTTTAAAAAAAAACTGTCTATTCACATATGATACTTGTACAAATTTTGATCCAACTACTAACATGAAATTATTGAATGCAAATTATGACCTAAAAGCTCCAATCTTTAGCTTTTATATACTTGAAGGAAAGAAGTGGATGAATAGTCAATCACATTCATTTATGCCTATTTCCTATGTATCAAACCAATCATCAAGTGCCACTTATAACTTTTCATCCTTTTATGGATAGGTTTTACATTACTTGAAGTTTAAGATTTGATCAAGTTCACAATACTTGACCTTCCATTATTATAAATCCAAAATAATTATCGAAATTATTCATACTCAACCTTTATGCCTCTAATCAAAAGATTCTCTAAGAATCATTATTTTATTCCCCATTTTTATCCATACTATTAACCCAAACAATAATACTATTATTTACAATTATTAGTAATTATTTTGTTGTTACAGTACCCTTTCTCAGCGTCAGCAATTAAACTGCAGCTAAGGTGAAAAGAATGAGAGACTAGTGTCCTGAGAGGCAGGCAGCAATTGATACTAATAAATAAACAAATCATGTCGATTAGGGCAAGAGGGGAGGAAAGGCTTTCCCTTCTAGACTAATCCAGATTTTTTTACTATGCATATTAGCGAGTAAGGACCTACAAAGCACTCTACATGTAAGGCACCTTCAAAATTCTCCTTGTGTATTTTTGGAGGGCCCCTTATATCAACAAATACTCCTCCTAGGAAAGAGGAGGGATCTTACAACTACTCCTTGGGCTCTTACCCTTTTAGATGTATATAATTTCCCTCCCGCTCCTAAGGAATACACCTAGAAACCCTCATCCTCCTCAACCTCATGATATTATGTTTGCCTCATGCTTAATGATAGGTAAAGCCCACTGGTGAGGGAACGTTCTCAAAGTAAGGGGCCTAAACTTCTAAATTGAGGCAAAATGAGGCAGTGCCCCTAATTTGGGGAATGTTCCCCCACCCTGGGGCTTTACCATATACTAAAACATCATATACTAAAACACCTTATAATCATTTCCCACCTGTAGGATTACATGATGCAACTGGTTTGTATTAAAAAGCGCGTTGCATTAACAGCGTTAGAAGCTGCAGTGCCCAGCAGCCCAAAAGCTTAAGGTGTCAATTTCAAACTGGGGTGGTAAGAAATCTTGTTGTTGAGAAGGTGTCCCCCACCAACAATCAGTGGCACTTAAAATTTTTGAACCTGCTCAAAAATTTCCCCCGCTGCCCGTATCCAGAGTGCACTTGATGAGTAAGGTTTCTCAAACACCAAAGTATCTTTCATTGCCTCAAAAGTTTCAATGTCAGAAAACTGTGATCTTTGCATCCTACGGATAATTTAGAAATCTATTTGATTGATGACAGTCAAAGGCAACACGATGAAAATGACAAAAAGAGGTAGGCCAAAGAGGATACCTATTACTAACACAATGAACCCTTCAAGAGAAGCTCTGGTTAGAGTTTTATTGGTGGGGTTGCCAAAAAAAAAGCTAAACTTAGACATTTAATTTTATTATCTAGAGTGACATACTGAGCACCGGTGGAGATGCTCTAATGCCATAAGAAGCTCATCTGCTGCTGCTGGGAGATTTTGGGGCAGGCTGCTTGAGCATTACGGCCCTCGCAAGTGCCTTATTAAAATTAAGGTTTCAGCTTGAGTTTGGTGAGGCACTACTGCTGGGTATTCTCTTACATGCCATGAAGCCATTCAGTAAATGCATGGGAGAGTCAAGTTCCAACTCTTTAAATTGAGGCCAGTAATAATGATATCGTTGTGGGATCAAATCCCTGAAGTTTCCAAGATGTTCATTGATAGCTATGTTGTAAAATATACTCTTTTAAAATTGATATTAGGATGCCCTTCACCGCATTTTAATTGTGGTCTTCTTAGTTGGGTACCAATTTTTTTTTTGGCCCATTGATTGACTTTGGTGGTTAAGAAGAATCCTAGATTTCTAATTGTTCAAAGCACCTGAATTGGGTACGTGCCTCATACTCTGAATTTTAAATTTTTTCATTGACAATTCAAGTCAGTTTATTAGTGGGTAGTATTTCATTGAATGTTGCCACAACAGGTAGGTTATATATACTAGTTCTTCAACGACCTAATTTAGGTGAGTTACTCCATCAACAATCGGTAAGGGCATTTGAAGGTTTGGCAGGGTTTCAACTTGAAGGCACTATTTTTTGGGGAGGTTTTAGGGAGAGGTGTGTGGGGTCTATGCATCATCCTTGGGTAAAGTTTGAGAAGTGGCTCTTCATGTACATTAAGAGACAACTCACCTCATCTCATCTTTCCACCAACAAATTTACTTCCCCTGACGTGGTCACCGATCTCATCTGAGTTTGAACCATGCTTTGACAGCCATTGTGATAACCTCCTTTTGTTTTTTTAGCACACAAAAACAAAGCCAACCCCAAAAATTAAATAGAATCCACTATTCCCCAAGATAAGGGGAGTAATCCCCCCCCCTTCCCCTCCCCGTCTCCCACTTCACTTTATTCCTTGTGGCAGAAATCATCTTTTTATTCCAAGAATTTGGACCTATGGGAAGAGATGGGTGGGGTTTGGGGGGGGAGGGGGGTTGTATTTTTCTACTGGAGCTATCTACATAGATGCAGGTGGGTAGGCAATAATACTCTCTAGGCGACTCAGCTGCAGCAATGCAAAAGTAAAGAAGCATCCTGGGGGTACAAACGTATAAACTATACCAAGATACTTGTAACCTGACTTGATTTGTTAATATGGTCAAAAGGGTGGTCCAATAGTGTTGTGAGATGACCAAACACAACCCCCTCCCCCTCACTCCCCACGTTCATCAAATTGTCCATAAAACCCAAATGAATAAATATCACTTGCATCAAGTTGGTAGGCAGGTAGGTACTTCCCAAAGAGAAAAAAAAAGATTAAAAGGTGGGTAGATTCGTGGGATTAATTAGAAACCTTCACTGAATCCCACTCCTACTGCCCACTCACACAACCCGCCGCCCTCCCCACCCCCCAAAAGCGGAAGAAAGCAGAAACAGTTCCCAATAGCTCGCCACAACACGCTACGTATATTTCCTAACTTTATTTTTGAAAGGCCACATTTATGGCGCATTACTTGGAGGCCTGGCAACGGGTCTAGTGTATTGTACCTTTTCTTTGCCGAAGATCGGGGCCGTACTTCCGTACCTTTCTGAAAATAGTATTGTAACCTCTGCGGTTCTTAAAAATTTAAGAAAATTAAATTTTGTGACGACCATGAGGGGTGGGGAGGCGGGGTCAATCATAAGATGATTTAGCCAATTTTGGCTATAAACAAAATATGAAACTAAAATATTTAAGCTTTTATAGTGACTATCACTAGCCTAATAGGTAAAGCTTGAGGCCATGGGCTTTTACTGTACCTAAAACCCTGGGTCATATATGTGTATATATATATATAGTGTGTGTGTGTGAGTGATACCCGTTGCGTACCCACCAGGTAAAAGAGGGAGGGGGTTTCGAGAAATGGAATGATGCAAGAGTGTAAAGCACTGGGCAGAAAGTTCTAATGTATTTTGCAGGTCATGTTACAGAGTGTAGAAATCCATGGAAGACTGGCTCCTAGGGGCATTCCATTTTCTGAAAAGTCCATGTTGTTTTTTCCTTCTTCCCCATGATACCTGATGGGTACCCACAAAATACCCACCGGGTACTAGGTATCCTGGTAAAAATGAAAATAAAAGTTTTCTGCCATGGTGCTTTTACGTTGGGGAATTTATCATTGGAGCAGGTCGTAGGGGCAGCCTTTTTCCAGAATGCCCTGCAACAGGGCTTTACCCTACACATGGTATGCTAGGGTTCTCAAGTTTGGTTCCCTATCAACACCCCCCCCCACCTTGTTGTGCTTTCCTGTACCATGATGGAACAAGGAAACAAGGTAGGGAACTTCATCTGGTTTCAAATGAAATGAAACAAAAAAAGCTAAAACCCTGGCAAACTGCATTAAACAAAGCACTCAGCCAATCAGCCAAGGGGAAAAGAAAGAACAAAGAGAGAGGACCCAAGTCCAAGCCAAAAGAGCAAGCCCCAAAATGGGTCAAAAGGGGCAAATGAAGAACAAATCATGTTATAGAGTACCCACTAGTCACAAGAAGCATATCAAAAAGAGGAAGGGATGGAAAACTTGAAAGAGAAATAAACTTAGAAAAGCCCCCACTTGCAACAATGGCGCATCTCAAAGTAGAGAGGCTACCTATATTTTTTGCAAATTTATTGACACTTTTTGCCTATAAAAAGCACTCAAAACAATTAAAGGAAGGCTATCAGTGTCCTTTGCTAATCACACCATGTTAGCACATCAATGAAAAAAAATGTTTGCCTATTGATGCAAACAACCAAAAACCTTTATGGCAAGGGGAAGAAACGCATATGCTACGTGTTGATTGTGGTAAATTCTTTTTTTTCTGTTTAAATCATCGTTGTTGCAATCACCCCACAAAATGAAACAACACACAAAACCAAATGAGTTCAAGTGGAATCATTAATGACAACATCGGCCAAGGTGTAGATGTCAAGTCATTGATGAAAAGATTGAAGGTAGGGTGGTGGAAGGGCATGAATTTGTTCATACCAAATATGAAACTTACATTTATTGCAATGTAAACAAAAACATTTTGAACAACATTGTGGGATGCAATCTATTCCCCACCATGTGCACAACGAAAAAGGTGGGTCACTATTGGATTTAGAGTTGACCACAAATGTAATGAATTAAATTGAAAGCTAAAGGATGGGAGAGGCCCAACCTAGTGTGCAATGCAGAGAAAAACATTTGAAGCCAAATGAAAGATGGAATGACCAAGCGAACAAAAAGTCATGCACCTACCCCTAAGCTCACACATGACCTCAAATGCACATGATATGAATCAAAAACCATGTTAGAGATGATGTTGGAAAAAAATGGTTATGTAATCAATTTAAAATGTTGTCTCGTTGTTGATATATTCCACTTTTTGTAAATTATGTAAAAGGGGAACACAAGCCACCACATTTGACGAAAAAAGTTATTTTCAAGTGGGCTTAGAAGGGGATTGAACCAAAAGTGATGGTGTTTATCACCTCCAATAATAAAAGGCAACAATCAGATAGGAATCTCATGGGAATGATAAGTGCAATAAGTGCCCAAATCCCAAAATCGTTAGAACACTGAATTCTATGGAAATGAAATCAATCCCCTCACAAAAAATGGGGAGAGAAACTTGATAGTGCATTAAAAAAACATGTGGGTAGTCCAAAGAGCATGGGCCCATGAGTCTCCCAAAATCTTACACGAATGTCATGTCGAAAGAAGTGAATTGGTGTTAAATGATCAGTAGAGGGAAAATGAACAAAACAAATAAAAAGGTTGATGGGTGAAACATTGAAAAGGGATCCCAAAAGTTACTTGGACATCCCTTAACCTTGAAAATGCATCCACATGACAAACATCCTTGTCCAATTTGTTTTGTAGAAAGGAAAAAATAAGAGAAGTAAAACCGAATAAGATGCCCAAAACTCTAATACCATCCAAAAGGTAATAAAAAATTAGTAGGAGGAGAAAAACCAATAGGCAACCTAGAAGGCAACTAAATCATGCATTTGCAAAACTAGACCACAAACCCCACATATGTGAATTGAAAAAAAAAATGTTGAAAAATGTGAAAAATGACAAAGGCAGGGCCAATAATGTGAATATCATCAATTAAGGAAGGGAAAATACAAGAGGAAAAATCCCTAAAAAACACCATAAAACATGAAATTAAGTCAATGCAAACAGAGGTTTAGTGAGTGAATCGACTTGAGTGACCTAACACCCGCCAATGCACCACCCAAAAAATCCCATTATGGAATTTCATGGATGGGATGAAATTGCCTTCCAAGGAATTAGTTTAAAAAATTTCCGTTTGAAACTTTTTTTTTTAATTTTTTTTTCCCATTTAATTTTTATTTTTTTTTGTTAGGCCTCCCCTTTTATCTTAATTTTTTCTCCAACAAACCTAAACCCTAAACCCTACCACCCTTCCTCCTACCAACCCATCTACCTCCCTCATCCTACTAACCCACACTCCCAACACTCCTTTT
>Ga0209611_10003693_pt1 | contig 26437 bp, 22 predicted proteins | sample S1TSphgellanicum_3_FD_187693 | JGI IMG/M metagenome (GOLD analysis project Ga0209611, IMG submission 187693) | Host-associated microbial communities from peat moss isolated from Minnesota, USA - S1T2_Fc - Sphagnum magellanicum MG (SPAdes) (version 2) | ecosystem: Host-associated > Plants > Peat...
GGGATTCAGAAAACCATCAATTTTGGTGGTAAACTGAGTTTCACCTGTCTTTCCTTTTCCCAGAGCGCCTCCACTGCTGCTACGTATATTTTCACAGCTCCTAGCTGTACAACTACTATAGTTAGTCTCGAACCTTGTGCATTAAATGCTGAGTTTCCGCATTTCATACTCAGTTGCAGCATTTCATACTGAGATTTAATAAAATGTCTTTACTTTGCAGATACCACTAAAAGAGGGGATATGGGGTGAAAGGAGGCCCAAAGACAGGGTTACTTTACAGATAAGTCTAATGAGCTGCTTGCTCGTTTTTATATATATATAAATTATTGTGAACATTGGACATACATTTGTTTAAGAGGTGGATTTTCTTTATCCTCCTCTTAATCCACTGCTTAAATCAAGCTTTTTCACGTTTTCCTAATCCACCACATCTGTTAATCAAGTTATTATCATTACTAATCCCACGAAATCTGCTAATCCGGTTATTTTTCTCCTCATCCATATCTACTAATCCGGTTATTTGTTATTTCTCCTAATCCAATGCATGTGGTAATGAGTTAATCTTTACGCAAATCCACATCTTCTAATCAGGTTTAATTTTCCCCTAATCCACCAGATCTGCTAATCCGGTAGTTGTCCACTAATCCATATCTGCTAATCAGCCTTTTTTCATAGTGCACATTTTGTGTTGTGGATGCGCTTGTTTGTGTGTGTGTGTGTTCTGTGTGGTGTCTTCATTCTCTGCGCTCGTTGCATGTTGTTGCTCCTCACCCAAGGTGGTAATCAGGTGCATTCTCTCTCTCTCTCTCTCTCATCCTCTCTTGCTAGCACATTTTCAGAGGTTTTTGTTGCACAACAGATTTGCAGAAATTTAGGGTTAAGAGTTTTGTTTTTTTGTGCTACACGGATTTTTCAAAATATGCGCAAACCATCAATTTGCAATTCTTTCTTTCTTTCTTTCTTGCGTCTGCAGTCGATTATGGGTCGTGAAGAATCTCCAACCACAGTTTTCCTTTCCTGAGGGAATGAATGAATCCAGAGCGCTCCGTTTCAATGGAATTCAAATCTTGAGCCTTTTTAGGGTTTTGGGTTGCAAGCAAAACGCTCCTTTTGCTCATCATGAGTGTGATCACCTGGGAATTTATTCAGAAAATAAATTCCCCATTCTTTGGACAATTGAATTCCAGTGCCGTCTAGAAAAAAAACATGCTGAAAGTTTGGGAGATTTTATTATTATTATTATTATTGGAGGATTTGTTCAAAATTGCAGTTCTGTGAGTCTCTTAAGTGCAGTAGGAAATCTTCAATCAGAAGAATTGCACCAAGAATCTTCATTTATGTTTCTTGCTTTGAAAGCTCATAACAGAATTTTTCTCGGCTCAACACAACAACTCATGAAATAGGTAGGGTTTCTTCAGAGTCTTCAAAGCTGATGATCAGCAGGAAACAACTTGATTTGATTTGCTGCTGCTGTTGTTGTTGGAAATGATACAGCAATTTTATTTTATATTTGTCAACAAGCTGGATGAGAAGATGAGCAAGGAATTGGATTCAGAGAGTTCTCAAAAGAAAGCAGATGATGATGTTGTCATTTTTGCAGGTCCATAGATACATACATACCCACATCTTGTCTCATTGGTTATTCTCTTTACCTTAAGTTTTCAATGCTTTGTCTGATGCATACATGCATGCATGCATGCAGAGGATGATTACAATGACAGTGAGTACACATATGAGGAGGTGGCAATTGAAGAGGATTTTGAGTCAGAAGAGGATGCTGGGTCAGAAGATCTTGAAGCCACACTCCGATCCCTGCAGAAGCTCTCTTTTTTTCTCGGTAATGAGCTGGACTCATGTATGATCCATGTTTACAGTAGTATTTTTGACAAATGAAATGGCGTCCATGATGAGAGTGTTGTGAGCATTTTGTGAGAATACATTGCACTTTGTAACATGTGCCAAAGAATGAATGGCAAGAGTTCACAAACTGGACCTGTTGTAGTACAGAGCTCTGCCTGGTGGGATATGAACTGATGCAACTTCAACCTTTTGAGAGGGTTGGGGTTATGATATTATCAGGAAAGGGAAACAAAAAAGTGGAGCAACCAGAAGTGCGGAAGCAAAGGGAGGTATTGGATGACTTTGTGCGCAACTTCTGCATGACATATGGCCTCATGAAAACACTGGAGGTTTTTGAAGTAAGCACTTTCTGTCTCTCCCTTTGTCATATTCACAAGTCTGTGGGTGCTGTGGTGGAAAAGGAACTATGAGGAGGATTCAAAACCCATATCAGCAATCAGAATCATTGTCCTATTGACTCCATCATCCAATCATGGGAATGGGACACCTTGAGATATTATATACAGGGTAATAACTTCCCTTGTGGATTCTTTCTTAAGTAAGAAGACTCAGAACTCCCTACATGTTTATGGGTCTAGATGGCAAGCCATGAGCCCTCCTATTTATATCTTAGTTTTTGGGGGCTTGGTGATCATGGTAGGTGGAGTGGTTTGAGATGAAAGAAAAGGGACGGGTCATCGAGAGCCAGCTCATTTTGGTGCCTGACGAGTATGGTCGCTCGTTGCAGCTCACCAACATTCTCCAACGCCTACAAGAGCAACTTGAACAACAGAATGTCGTTGCCCGGTACTCTTTTTTACCCACACCTAATATCATTAAACCATGCTCCAGTTTCTCTCTCTATCTGTGAATATATAGATGGCTTTCTCTCGCTTGTATATCATGTGTGTGTGTGTGTCTCTCTCTCCCCCCTATTTTGTATGTTTGCTTGGTCCATGAGCCTTCAGTGTTTCTGGAACTTTCTGAACACTACTGAGGACTGAGCACCATCTTTGTCATTTGAAGAAGATCATTTGTCAGTGATCTCAGAGGTTTCTTGCTATAGTGCTAGAGCATCCTTTCCCCCACATTGCATGTGCAAGTTTGGTGACCGAGAGAGGGATCAGATGGGCAGTTGCCGAGCAGAAATGCTGGAAAAGTTTCGAAAAGAGCGCAACCTGCATCGCATGCACCACTGCAGAATAGCCCAAGAGAAGAACAAGCTTATTGTTGATCTCAAGGTGAATTCATTGCTAAATTATGAATAATTCCTGAAGAATCCCTAAACCCTAACCCTAGATACCAACTCCTTGACCCACATGGCTTTATACGGAACCAGAAACTCTTAAAACCAACCCAACATTTTGGCCTTTGACCTCATGTCTAAATCAAGGATTTTGATCTACTACCTAGCTTCAGTCAAGAAGGTGGGTGGGTCTTCCTGGAACTCTAGAGGGTTCATTGCTAGTAGTGATTGGAACTAGCAATTGGAATTGTATCTCATTTTCTTGAATGCAGTGCTCATCAAGTATTTGTCCTGTCTGGCTGATTGCTTCTTCATACTAGTCTGATGCTTTCTTAAGATTCTTCAGCTTCTTGTGTTGAGGTTGTGGTTGTGCCATTGCTTGATGGGTGACAGAGATTACGAAGCCATTTTGGAAAATATGAGCCTGTGATTGATGCACTGAAGAAGAAATATGAAGCAGCTGTACGGGCCAAAGCCCTGATGGCTCTTGAACGGGACAAGCTTCGTGCAATGGTAGGTAGGCCCTATCATATGTGCACATGGATACCTCATGCTTGGAGAAGAGTAGAATCCTTTGGTAAGCACTATGGTTTTGGTGGTCGGGAGGAGGAGACTAGTTCATCTGGCATTTCTATTCAATTTATTTCATTCAATTGCATGGTTTGATAGGTGGAGGCAGCACAGTTATTCACAGATGACAATCCATTATCACCAAACTTCAAAGGGCCTCATCATGGCAAAGGGTCATTCAAAGAAGTACCAAAGCCAGATCCTCTCATTTCTGGGTGCAAAATAAACCCATTCCATTCATTGCACCTGTCACCAACAGATGTTCAAAGCTTCACCTTACAGAAAACCTTCCGAGGTCACTTAATGTCTGTCAGCAAGTATGTGCTCTCTCATTCTTCATCTCCCACCATTTGTTATGCCAATTTTTGGACTTCAAAAATTCGCTCACTTCAAATTAGTGCAGAATACTGTAAAACTGAGTTCTGTTCTCAATTTCAGCTTGGGTTCTTTTGGAATCACAGAAGCAATAATTCAGAATGCTGGGAAGCTTCAAGAAGATTTTTAGCTATAGTTTGTGGAAACAGTTCTGACTCATGGGTTGCAAAATCTGCAGTGTAATACTGCATCCAAAAAAACCTGTGGTAGTGACTGCCTCAGATGATGGAACATGGCGTATGTGGGGGCTGCCTGCTGGTGACTTGATCATGACTGGAGATGGGCACAAGGATTGGGTCTCTGGGCTTGATTTCCATCCAAAGTTTGTTCCTCTGTTTCCCCCGTGATAGTATATACCCACCTTTATTGGTGAAGAAGTAAGGTAGTTTTCAAGCAAGTGACTGTCAATGAACAGTTGCTTTGGCCTTTTGTTGCAGAGGCATGCACCTAGCATCATCTTCAGGAGACTGTACAGTTAAAATCTGGAGCTTTGAGAAATCTCGTTGCATCCATACTTTCTCCGATCACACTCAGGTGACTAGTCCCTCTACCCATGTTTCCTACATCTCCTACAATTAGAAATAACTTGCTCATTGCTGAGATGAACTGCCAACAATATTGAGGTTCACCAATAGCAGAGCTGCTGTATACTAAGCAGCTGTGAAAAGAAGAAGAAAACCGGAAAAAAGAATGCATTTTATTGATTGCTTCGTTTAAAGATGAGGTGTGGGGGGGTGGGACGGAGAATCAGGCTGTATGGGCAGTGTCTTATCACACCAGTGGTGATGTTCTAGCAAGCTCATCTCTTGACCATACTAGTCGCATCTGGGACCTCTATGCGTAATACCCATATTCTCCCTCCCCTTCTCTCTTCATGTGAATTTGATTGGGTCCTTTCAAACTGGGGGTTTTGTTGTCATCATATGTACATTGTCTCCTCTTGCGGTTCATGGGTGTTTTTACTTCCCACCTGAACAACTTCCTGTACATTTTCCAAAATTCATTGCAGTTTAGTTTATGCTTGTCTTCTAAGTATTAACTCAAGGTCTACAGTGATGCTTGTTTTTAGAGGAAGGGAAATGGCTGAGAAGATGAAGTGGAGCCTACTTCATTGCCTTTTTTTTCCTCACTGGACTGTTGGTATGGCATCATAGTACGTGTGGTTGTTGGGTGATTGGGTGCAGAATGAAATGCCGTGGAACACTTCGAGGTCATGTAGATTCTGTGAATGGTATCATGTGGCAGCTGTATACAAGCATAATTTGCACTGCCAGTAGTGATAAAACTGTTAGTCTTTGGGATGCACGGTCATCGCTCTGTGTTCAAACCTTCTACGGTCATAAAAGCTCTTGCAACCATGCAGCCTTTGACAAAAAGGTATATAGTTACTGACTACTCTGTCCTTTCGGCCTGCATTTTTCCCACTTTGCACCATTAGTTTCCGTTGTAGGTTGATGCATTTTCAAGACCAGCTGAACTGGAAACCTGACAGAAAATTCATCTCCTTAGGAACACATTAACAGGACCTTCTTGACCACTTTTTTTTTACCAATTACAAACTCAGCATAATAAGCGATGGAAAGCAGGGGAATATGATAGCGTCAACAGATGCAGATGGGGTGGTGAAGCTGTGGGATGTACGCAAAGTGGCAGAATATGCAACTATCAATGTTGGTCCACATTCTGCAAACCGATGTTCTTTTGATCGGAGTGGCCTTGTTATGGCCATTGCTAGTAATGACAGTCGGGTCAAATGGTACTACTTTCTCTGTGTTCCTGTTCCAGTCATCTGAAATTTTTCACTCTCTCAGAATTGTGAATAGAATTCATGTGATGATATTTTTTTTGCTTCATGGTTCATTTGCATCTTGTATATTACTCTATATGGTATTTATTCTAAGACAATATCAGGATCCCATCCGTTGGCTACTACTGTATACTTAGGCTCAGTAGGGTCATGTAACCAATCATGACACCAAATTCATGTGTTTGTTTTGAAGCTTTCAAATTGAAGGGGAGGTGGTGCCACTAAATGAATTGCGGGGCCATGAGGGTGCGGTTCAAGCAGCAGTTTTTGATCCAAATGCCCAGTTCATGGTGTCAGGTGGCTCTGACAGTACTTTCCGAGTCTGGACTGATCAATCTGCAGACGCTGCAGACAGCAGCACCCACTGCTTCTAAGGTTCTTGCTGTTTTAACCCATGAAAGGAAATATGAAACAGGAAAACAGGAAAACACAAAACAGTCAATGATGATTTGTACATGATTTACTTGCTTCATTTGTGGCTCTTGTCAACATGATGAACATTAATAAAATCACAATAGCAATCAATCATTTAGATAGTTAAGAATTGCTTGGGACATGATGGTCTCCGAGGACATGAATGTTGTTTGTTGGCTGATAATCTACCCATCCCCCAAATTGTTTAGTCTAGATTGTGAAGGCAATTGAATCTTCTCTACCCCCGACACTTTTTTGAGTTCAAAGTCTTTCCAAATTTTCAAAGTTTCATGGACAATTTGGTTGAGTGTGAGGTTTTTTGTGATTGGGAGGAGGGAGATTTGGTGATGAATGGGGCTGATTTTGGTGGGTATAAAATGGGGTTGGTTTTGAAACTGATCATCCAATTGGGTTGGCAATTTAGGTTCTCACGACTTTGGACAAATGGTGTACCATTGTGGCCCAACTACGATCGGGGTTGTGGCTACAATGGGTGGTAGCATCAAGAGATTTAACGGCTGTGATTAATCTAGATCTACGGGTGTGGTTCCACGTGCCACACCCCGCCCCCAACAGCATAATACGTGCTTTGGAAGGCCCTTACACAAAATTGTTTCCATGACACCGACCCCGGGGAGTGGAAGATTCTGCCCGGTAATGTACTCCAAATAATAGAGGGAAATTTTTTCTCCCCCATGCCCACAGCCCCCGGGAGTGGCAGATTCCAGCTGGTAATGTACTCCAAATAATAAAGGAAAAAAATATAATATAATATAATTTGTCACGCATCTAGTGTGACCCTCTTCTCTTGGTAGACCCTTTTAGAGTTAGTGAGTGAGTGAGTCCTCACAAGTCCCATGCCTCTTACATTGCATGAAAGATATAAGAAGCTCTTATCCCTTACATACATGGTTCGTACATTGCATGAAAGAAAGATAAGCTCTTATCCCTTGACCTCCCACATGGTTTCCACTTGAGCTTTTGTCCGTGTTTGAATGCTTGTTATTATGCACAAAGCACAAGTGTGCATAATAATAACACCACCGTTTGTTTGTGACAATATCATCATTGCCACACAAATTGTCAAATAGAATATTCAGCATTGAAAACCCTCTCGCCACAAAGGAAAAAATTTAAAAAATAAAAAGCCCCACACTTTTTATGGAAAATATCTCACTCATGTATACCGTGGTACCTTTTCAGGTTCGGCAAAAAATTATATATATATTTTTAAAATGTCAAAATTTTAGAAAATTAAGGTCCCTTCTTGCCGAATTTTTTTTTAATTTATTATTTACTAATGTCAAAATATTTTCATGGGATTTAAGAAATTGTTACAGGATAATTTTAGGGTTTTAATATGTATATTATTGCATGTACTTTAAGCGATCTCAGGCTGTTGTCGAATATTTTTTAATTAAAAAAAAAAATTTCCAAAATTTCAAAAAGAAAAAAAATTTGTGTTGAAGTCAATTTTTCAAAATAAAATAATTATTCGATAGCAAGATGCCGAACCTGAAAAGGTAACTACGATATACATAAAAACATTGGAAACACCCCCAAAAAAAAGGAACACAAGAAAATAAATTTATTTATTTATTTAATTTTTTAAAAAACCTACCATTCTAACTAAACATGATGACGTACCGATTGTAATGTAACATTTGGTCAAGTTGTTGTTGGATAAGATCTAGCGACTTTGAAGAATCTAGACCACTCGTGCTCACCGCATTCATATTGATATCTATCTACTCTAGATTATTCGAGGAACTAACTTACTCAATGGATTGAGAGAAAAGACATGCGCCATTTTGACATTTATGCTTCACATGGCGAGAGCATGATTGAAAGAACCTTTTTCCCTAAGTGCCACACACCACCCAAGGTACCGTGTCCAAAATATGGGGTTGTATATATGTGTGTGTGTGTGTGTGTGTCTATGTACATTGCTAATATCTTGTGGTTGGTGGAATTAATTGGTTCCTTTGAAGGAAATTGATTGGATCTAAAATATTTATTTATTTAGTTATGCTTCAAACATCTACAACAACATAATTTTGAAAGAAAAATTGCACCAATTTACACCAAATTTAACATTTATTTTGTACATGATTGTTCTATTGTGTGTGATTTGAAACATGTTTCATGTTTGACAATTTGCACACTTTTCCACATTTCATTCCATTTAAAGCCAAATTTTGATCAATATTCAAATTTAAATAGGAAACTAGGTGGAATAGAATAATGAAAAAAGAAATTTTCTAAAAACATGTTCAAGGGGTTTTCTTTTTTAATATATATTGGTTAACTTCCCACAAATGGAATTTTACTTGAATTTATATTGAAAAAGAAAATCTCAATTTCCAAAAAAGAAATTGGTTAAAAAAAAAACCTTTTGTCCAAAAATAATGACTAAACATGTTAGACCAAATTAAGAGGCCAAAAGTCAAAGGGAAAATTTGACACATGGATTGGTTACCAACACATGTAGTGTATTAACCAATTGGGCACTCAATGGCATAATTATGTCAAGCTTGTGATATTGTTGCCCCAACATAGGCATTTGTACACACCATCTTTCTATAGTTTTGGGGATGTGAGAAGGGGGGGTTGGAACTAGGGGAGGGGAGGGGCAAGGGATTAGAGTGCCTTTGATGCTCAATCTATAATTTATTGACATAAAATGTTGTTAAGTCCTTTCTTTCACGTGAAGGAAATCCAAAAATGGTGTATTAGACCTTTCAACAATAGTTTTCAAAATATGGGGGTGAGGTTTTCTTTTCACGAAGAAATTTTGTTTGCATCTTGAAAATGATTGAAATCACGTGTAGATGTAAGAATTAGCAATGTTCTTGTAGAGTAAAGAGTGTAAAGAGTTTTTTTTCCACCACGTTTTTCTCCTCCCTTCCACATGTTTTTCTCCTCCCTCTCACATACACAATTGTAGTTCCAAAAGTCGTGACTTTGACCATTTGAAGCGAGAGATATGAGCAAATATTGTTAGCATTTGCAAGATGGCCAAAAGTCATTCCTTTATGTTCCTGACATAAGGAAAAGATAAAAGTGAAAAAGTTTATTGTGTCTAGAAACTACAAACCAAAAATCCATTTCCTATCCAAGAAGAATATATTTGTCCACAAAAAGCACCTTAGTTTCCCTTTGTACATGTAGAATTGTCAATCATGGAAGGGACCCAAACATCATGGATTTTTTTCTCAATAACTTTATATTTCAATAAAGAAAAAACAAGCTTTTGTGAAATGGATTTGTTGGAATATTTGGAGCCATTACAAGAAACTTCCTTTTTTTCACTTTTATTCTTATCAACTCAATAGTATATTATTCAAATAAACCGTATGTTTCAAAGGAGAGGCATGCCATTTGAACAAAGTAATTCTTGAGATCAATTGATGAACCTTACGATTGAACCTACAAATAGGCTCGTGCATAATATGGTGTGTGACAATAAAACCTCCATAACCTATAGTGGGTCATGTGCTATTGCCCAAGTAAATTAAATTTCCTATAAGTTGAACTATCCCAATATTATGCTAGTCAACAAGTGTTTAACTTCAAAATTCTTTGCAAAAAAATCGTTTAAAAAATTATTAATTAATTTTTAAAGATATAAATCATCCTAAATACAATAACTTTCATTTCATTCATCCAAAAATTGTGAAATGACAAACATGCACACTATCTCAATGACAACCTCTCAAAGATACAACAAGCAAGGCAAAGGGCCCCATGATTTGGGAAGGTTATGACATGATAACATCCAAAAAAACACATATCTTCATATATAGATAGCCCATATCTCCTTCCAAACAAAAACCCAACAACAATAATTTAAACCCATTAGAGTTACTCATAAAGTCAAATAAACACAACACCAAACCATGTGTTTACCTCATACACAAAAAAACGAAAGCTTGCAAACAACATCAAAATATTACAAAGCAAACCATCATGGCCCAAAATTGGATTTTGCACTTGAACTTTAAGTGAACTAAGTTTTAACTCACACAAAAACACAAGGAGAGGAGAAACCTTTCAAATTTCCTCAAGCACCACCAATCTCTATACACAAGAAATTGCAACAAAATGTGATGATATAAAAAGAGTTTTAAAAAAATAAACACAAACAAGGGAGAACAAGACAAAAATTGACCCATTTTTTTCACACAAAAACCACCATCACCAACTCTCGTAAGCTCCTCTCATATTTTCTCCTTGAACTTCATCATCACCCAATTGTGCCTCCACAAAAGCTATAGAAATGGAATCACCCCTCCAAGGTGATGAAGAAAACACTAAGAAACAACAAAATAAACTAAGAGATCAAGAAGGGGAAAACAAAACATAACACAATTTATTATGAAGACACCACCATCACCATAGTCAAACATCAAAATATTATTATTATTATTATTATTATTATTATTATTAAAATAAAATTGAGAATTGAGATCAATTATCCAAAGCCCCTTGAAAAACTATGTTGTCACTCATAAAAACACAAATGAAAACCATAGCTACACTAATATTGCTTCCACTTACAAATTTGTGTATGGTCCCTCTTTTGTGAATCCCATTTTGAGTTTTGTTGTTTGGTCATGATTTGTTGGGACTTTGTGGATAACATCAAAGAAGGTATGACAAGACAAATAGGGGATCATATGGGAATGAAACACATGGGTGAATTGGGTATAAGTTTACATATAATTTTATAGTCTAAAAAGGATAACCAAAGAAAGAAAGTAAATAAAAACAATTCATTGCTTGAGTGCACTAAATTAATTAGCCCTAGAAGATTGGACATCATCATATCATGAAAATCTAAAAGTCAATTATCCATAAAGGATTGAGATAAGGACCAAACTACTTCACCAATTGGGTTAAAACTTTAGGTTTAGGGTAACCATGTTGCCTCAAGAACATGTCTCTCACCATTGCAAAAATTCAAGTAATAAACACTTCTCTCTTTTTAACATACTTATCACCAATATGTAGCATAAATCCATTTCAACCTTCTCCTTGTCAAACATTTTAAATTTGTATAAGTTGTTCATTCCAAAAACATGTTATGACTAATGTTTCCAATTATTTTATTTTAAGCAATTTTAGGTCCAAGTTACAAAATATTGATAAAGAAAGTTCAACGTTTTGCCATAATTGTCATTGGAATTGGACAAGGGAATCGACCTTTTTAAAAATTGAATTAGAATGTGAATTGAGAATGTTGTCCTTTTTTAATTCAAGTTTAAGTTCTCTAGGTAGATAAGTACAATTTTTTTAATAAAAAGCTTGACCTTATTTTCTAGGCAAGTACTTAGGTTTAATTGGTTGTACATAATTAATATTACATAATTTCTATCTTGGATTGTGTGGATTTGTTGCACAAACTAATACTACCACACAAAAAAACCTTATTTTGTGTTAAAATGGAACTAAACTTGATCTTTAAAAAAACTAATTTTCAATTGTGTAAAAAAGATTAAACATTGGAAGTTTTTAGAGATTCAAAAAATCAACCAAAAGTTCCATCAAAAACTTCAAAATTTCAAAATCAAAACCAAAGGTTCTTTTTCGAAATCAAGAACTTAGCAACACTAGTTACAACCCAATAAACACTCTTCTCAACATTAGATTTTTTAAATATTGAATTGTAATTAACCATATTATCAAATGGACAGTTCTAAAAATTTCCTATTTTTTGGACTTGATAAACAATGGTGTCCTATTGAATGGTGAAAGAAATAAACAAATATATAAATATAAACAAATGGATGGATTGATGGATGGATGCATCCTTTATGACATATTATGTCTTGTGTCTTGTTACATAGCTTCTTTGGAACAAATCACCTTGATCCTCATAAGTTTGGTAAGTTAATTAAATTAGTTATTGCAACTGTGCTATGTGTATACCATAATACCTTTACTATTTCAACATAAATTAAATTATTTTTTATTTTGCCGAACTTTTGAAATTTTAGTTATTATTGATGCTAAAATTTTAATAAAATCAAAAGTTTAATTGTTAGGGTTTGAATCGTAGATCATCCTTGACAATGACTTAAAATTGAAGCAGTTTAAATGCACTAGACTGTTTCATAAAAATGACACAACCTTGTTTTATTATTTTATATAACCATTACTTGACAAAATTTTCAGAATTAAAAAATCAAGTGCCAAATTATGATTTCAAATTTAAATAATTATTCGACAATTTGTTGCCAAAATGATAAAGGTACTGCGATATAAAGAAAGGATTAGTGTCATTTGTTTGAGTCCTTCATACTTGTCTCAATACCAATGTTTTCTTTAAGGAATTTTTGCTTGTAGCCAAAGTGATGTTCATCCATAGGAAGATGTACAAAAAGTGGCGATCATCCCCAAGAGGATTTAACCAAATCTGGGTATAAACCATATATGAAGCACAAATCATTAATCACCTTTCTTTTGACTACACGCTAAAAAAACCAAATATAATAATCCAACAAATTTTTTTTTCCCACTTTTAGCAATTGAAAACCTTCAAAATCACTTCATTTTAAAATTTAATTTTTCATTTTCCCAAAATTTTGCCAATAAAAAGATGATTATTATGTACCATATATGAACACTACGAACTTACACACCCTTCATCACCACGTCTCCCCCCGCCACCCCCTCCCCCAAAACAATTCCAACTCACTTTGTTCATGTCGCTTCCATTTACCTTCTTTGATCATTGTATGTTGCTTCCATTTGCATTCTTCGATCATTGTATCTTGCTTTTGCTTGCCTTCTTTGATCATCATCATCATCCTATGTTGCCTCCCTTTGCTTTCTTTTGGTCACCATACAAAACATGAGTTAAACAATTGGATCAAAACCATTTCACTATTGTGGGTGGAAATGCTCTTTACATTATTGACAAAGTACAAGGTACCTATTGGAACTTGTGAATTGACACTATTTCCTAACATAGTTTTGAGCTAAACCAAACTCAATCCAAAACTATTGATGGTTGTTGCTATATTTTATTTTTTATGTTTTAAAAAATATTTTTTAATTAAAAAACTATATATATATAGAACTAAAGTGTGGCTTGATATTTTGGATTGATTTGTATGGACTTGTATATAAGTTTAGAGGGAAAGAAAAAAGTGTGAAAGTAGGTGGATTGGGTGAGCTGGTGTTGCAAAGAAAGCCCACCATTTGGTCAATAAAAGTGTAACTGGATGTTCACTCTTTCTGCATACTTAGCACTGACTCATGTGTCTTTTTTGGCTTTTTGGGGGGCCAGAAGTGGGTGGTGGTAGGAGGAAAAGGAGAGGAGGATTAGGGTTTAGGGAACTGACCATATCATATATATATATATATATGTATCCTATCCTTTTGTCGGTACATTCCATTTGGACTCCAGACAATGGTAATCTACTTTGCCATGACATTCAACTCTTAGCCCTAAAAAGTAAACCTAGTTTTGAACCTAACTAATTGGTGACTACCCATTTCACCCAACAAGATCTCTCTCCTTTTTCAAGAAAAACACTTTCAAAGGTGTGATGTGGGTTAGAATAATTAAGTTAAGTTTCACACCTTGTTTTGAACCTAATTTGTGAGTACCCATTTCACCCAAGAAGGATTTTTTTTTAAAGAAAAACACTTTCAACATGTAATGTGGGTTAGAATAATTAAATTAAGTTTCACACCTAGTTTTGAACCTAATTTGTGAGTACCCATTGCACCCAAGAAGGATTTTTTTAAAAAAGAAAAACACTTTCAACATGTGATGTGGGTTAGAATAATTAAGTTAAGTTTCACACCTAGTTTTGAACTTAATTTGTGAGTACTTATTTCACCCAAGAAGGATTTTTTTTTTTTAAAGAAAAACACTTTCAACATGTGATGTGGGTTAGAATAATTAAGTTAAGTTTCACACCTAGTTTTGAACTGAACTGGGGATTACCCATTTCACCCAACCAAAAAAAAATTCCTTTTTAAGAAAAAACGCACTTCAAGGTGTGATGTGGGTTACAATAATTAAGCTAAGTTTCACACCTAGTTTCAAAACTAATTGGGAAGTTTAGTCTCCCATTTCACCAAAAAATCATTTCCTTTTAAAAGAAAACCACCTTCAAGGTGGTGAAAAATTAAGTTTCACATAACCTCATCCCACCCAAAGAGGGGCTGAATATTGGATTTCTAGTGTAGACTAGTAGATGGCTGGCTTTTCTAAAAGATTCATCATGGGTGGGATAGATATTATTTAGAGGGTGGACATTGGAATGACTAGGTGCATGTATATGCAAGAGAGGGCAAATATTATTACACCTATTGGTTTTAAACACCTAAATACTTGGTATCTTTTGGAGGCTGTACAATAGTGCAACTGGTCCAAATTGTCTAAAACTATGAGATTTACAAGAATCACATACCAGACAAGTAAATCAGCCAATTGCAGGTGGATTAAAATAGCTGCAACTGGTGCTGATGGTGCGCTTGAAACCTTTGAGTGATTGGCTCCTTGTTGACTTTGGGCAGAAACCCCTCTCTTGAAATTTGGGAAGTCTCACATTCACAAAATTGGTACTAGAGAGAGTATAGTACTAGAGGGTTATCCATAATGTGCTCCAAACTTGGGGGTGCTGAGTCCAGCTTTGCCAAAACTGGGGATGAAATAGAGTAGACAAGAAATAAAGAAAGAAAAGAGGGGACGAAACTGGTTTTCTCACATTGCTCCTCATTACAGGAGTTTTACACCCAATTTTGGATTAGGTTGCCTTTACCTGGCCCTTGACTCTGGCTCATATTCTTCATCAAATCAAAGTCTTGTCAGAATAAAATCCTCCAAATCTTGTGAACTGATACCCAGTTTCATTGATTACAAGGTACCCAATTTCCCCTAACTTTACATCTACACTCAAATTGGGGACAAAACAGGGGTTTACATGGTCAAATTAGGGCCCAAAGATATGGTGAATTTGCTTTAAACATATATAGGTAAAGCCCGTGGCCACAAGCTTTACCGGAATAAGGGCCTACGTGAGGCAAAGCCAAAGCATGGGCCCAATTTGGTAAAGCCCATCACCAAGGGCTTTAATATTGAGCATAAATACTAAAGACTTGTGTCAAGTTTTTTTTATTAAAAATTCCCGTGATACCCAGCGAGTATATATCATGGGTAAAACATGCAAGGTGTTTTTTTTAATAAAAATGCCCACTAACTAAAATGGACATTCCATTGTTCAAATTGTCTCACAAAGAGCACTTGAAAAAATGTGTTGGGTTAGAAGACCCTCTGATTAGACCTAAGACAACAATCAGCACAAGTCGTTAGTTACATGTGAGAAAAACTTGCTTTAAATTATAGTAAAAAAAAGGAATTGAATCCAACAACTTGTATACATGAAAACTCACTCCTTGGGACGGGTTTGAAAAACTTGCTTTAAATTATAGTAAAAAAAGGAATTGAAGCCAACAACTTGTATACATGAAAACTCACTCCTTGGGATGGACGGGTTTGGCTAACAACTTATGATGGCCTTCTTCTTCCCATCACGAACAAGAAGATGAGAACAAAATACAAATGACTTTAACAAAAAGTCATGATGATGGACTGGCATCCAAAAGAACTCTCTCCGCCACAAGAACACGTGTTATCTAGCATGCAACAAGAAAGCTTCAAAAACAAGTTTTTCAAGAGTTTTTATTGATCTCACAATCATCAAAAGAAAGCTAATGGTATCATTATTTAAGCCCTATTCCCCAAAAGAAAAAAGCCAACAAACAAAATACATATGAAAGGACCTTATCCAGAACTGCTGCTGCTGTATTCAACCTACAATCCAGTTCACATTCAATCCCTTAAGCTACTATACTCTATAATGAATGTAAACACAATATCCTTGCCTTGGTAGGCAAGGCCAACAAACAATCCCCATTGTACAACAACAATAGACCCAGAAAAGCAGATCAGTTGTATGCTGAACTTATCCACACTTGAGTAGGCTGCCTCATGCTACACCCAAAAGGTAAGGGGGTGGGGGGGGTGTAGCCTACTCATTTGACCTAAAAGTCCAAGTGGATCTGGTATTACATATAGTAAAGGACATCGTGAAGCATCATTTCATCCATCTGTCTCATCATCCATCCGTTCATCCGTTTGGTCATCCATCTGTCTCGTCATGGTCTGTTTATTCCGAGGGAGCAGAGAAAGAGTGGAATACAGATGCAACGCAGCGAAGAATAATATATATTAGTGTTGTAATTTTATTTTATTTTTATTTTTTATTTTGGGGTTTTTCAACTTAGGTACACTCATCCTGTTTCTTTCTCAACAACTGAAAGAGTTGGGTTGGGCTTCTTTTCTTTCTTTTTTTTTGAAATTTTATTTAGAATATTGGAAATTTTCAATGCTTTTTACATTGCCATAATATTTTATTATAGTTCAATGTATGCCAGAGCGAGCAGCCATTAAGCACACTTTTATTAGATATTGGCAATTTCAAGGCTTGCATTTGCCATAATAATAATGGCAATGGATGTCAGTTGCCATTTTAGCACACAAACTTAATAGATATATTGGTAATTGCAATGATCAGATTGCCCAGAAAAACAATTTTGCCAATAATAATAATATGCTGGATGCCAAAGGTATTATTATGATGCATGTGAAAATTGGCTGCACCAGAAACCCTAACCATTATGAACAGGGAGGGGATCTGGATACTGGAACTTATTAACATACAAAAACAAAGAAATAATTTTCAACAGATTGATACCTACTAAATAAGTAACTTACTACTTACTTACAAGTTGAACAACATTGGGGTATATTTGCCGTCTCCGGTCTATTCCCATGGTCAGCTATATGTTGCTATCTCACAAGTCACAAGCAGTGTAAACATCAAGATTTTCAACGGCCAGTGTCCCCATGGATACATGTGGAATGTTGTATATAAAGAGGTTTTGGAAATGTAGTTTGTAATTGTAATTTTGTAATATGTATCGTTAAATACACACACACATGTGCATTAGGCACAGGGTTCAAACTAGTACTAATGTATTGCATTAGAGTTAGGTACATAGAGAGAGTGAAGAAGAAGGGATGTTGTGGATAAAAAAGAGTTGGGTGAAGAAAGGGTGAATTTAGGAGTGGGTCATGTGATTTGAGTCATAGACTTTGATGAGTTGTCACATGACATAGGTACATGTTTGCTTAATGATCACTAATTAGTGTAACCTTGTCTCATTTGGGCCCAAGTGTGAACTGGTTACCCAACTAATTTTTTTTCCTTCCAAAATCATTTTTTGGGTAATTTAATTGAATTTCAATGACAAAAAAAAAAAATTTTCAATATCTCTTCCATCCTAGGTCTAAAAATTTCCAAATCACTTTTATCAAATCCTACTCACTAAGAGCTTTCCAATAATATCAAATGTGCATCCACATTTCCATATAAATTTTAATGATTTTTTTCAATATTCAATCATTTTTCCACCGAAGGTCGAAACCAATGTTGGTTTAGCATATAGGGTCAAGAATGGTATCAACATTAGTAATATCAAATTCCAAATCAATCTAGTATGACCTAAGTCCAGTATTAGTTTAATACTAATTTTAGCTAGTAGCAACTTGATGAAATATCAATCTCATACCAATCTATATATCAAGCACATATCTACCATATACCAGCCCTAAATTAGTTTTGAACCTAATAAAAATAGTAGGTTGGTATCAAAAAAAAATTTAAATAGCCAATATTAGTACTAGATTAGAGTTTTTTTTTTAATGTCAATATTAATCACAATTATAATCAAAATACCAACTACTACTAATAAGTTGATACTAAACCAACTAGGTCCAAACATTATGAAACTGACTTGATGCCCTACTCATCACAGGCCTCCAACATCTCCAAGAGTGCAAAAAGAAGGTGCCGTGGTTTGGGAGATTTTAACATGACAAACAAAACAAACAAATTAAATTCTTTCATAAATAGATTTGCACACACACCATACATTTTACATAACATTGTTTGTTGGCTACAATTGGTTATCATATACAATAATGAAAGATAACATATAGTTAGTGCATATTAAAACTAAGAAAAAAAGACTAGTTTTAGGTGGATATCATTTTTTTCAACAAATTGTCATCATTGGATATTTAGGTGGAGTAGCTATTGGAAATGATTATGGTAGATATTTTCTTTGTTTAAAAAATCAGCATAGTAGTTCTTGAAAAGAACCATTGAGTTCGTGTATTCAACCTTGCTTGAGAACCCATGGTTCGTAAGTTAAGGTTTAGGTTAAAGTTATGATTTAAAGTTAAGGTTAGGTTTTGTAAGCAATTATGTTAGAATTAATCATTTTTTTATTTTATTTTTTTGGTCACTTTATAAGTAGGAACCCTAATCAAGGAACCAATTTCACATATCCAATTAATATGATTATAAAGAGGACCATTGGATAAATATATAGTGGTATAAAAAATTGAAAACCTTGAAGGTTCATTGATTTTTCATTTTTTTTTTTTACAACATGAATTTATCTTTTAAAAGAAGTGATATATGCCTTACTCTAAAGTAGTTAAGACTAAAAACCCAAACACAATTTTTGGGCTCCATTGTTTTAAATTCCAATCCTTGATCCTAGTGACGTGCCCCCAAAAGCTTGGCACAAGGTATCCAAATAAACATTCTAATACGATGTCATGTACAAGATTGAAAGCCTTGGGCATAATCATTATCTTGACACACTAAAACAAAAAGGGTGTACGGGAGCTTGGGGATGGGATTCAGATGAACTCATAAACTTAAGTTCAGAAACATGTGAAAATGCACAAACCAACAAAAGAACGTGCGTTTGAAACCAAATTGGGTTATGAACTTGCCACAAATCCATTTCAATAAAAGCCACATGACCATGTAATGAAATTTTGATGTGGATAAAATTCTTTGAAATGTAGAGAACAGTACATGGTGGGTCTAATCCATCGTTGAACATATTAATTTGGCATGCAAATTAAGGAGCACCATCAAATTTCAAATTTTAAATCTTTGTATATTTCTTTTGTATGGGTGAGGTTTGATTATTTTTGGAATGTTTGAAAGGTATTGTTTGGCAAATGGTTTTTCTTTTTTCTACTCTTGACATGAATGAAGAAAGTGATAGAAATTGAAAATAATCAAATTCTATATGTTTTTGGTTTTATGGATCTAGGAGTTTTGCAATAAAATTATTATTTTTCCTTTTATGACATGGGAGGTGATATGCAATACTTATCTTTCAGGGTCCATGAGCGAATAGTCATAAAAATTAGGCAAGGTTCACTTGAAATGAGTAACCAAATGATAGTTTGTGAGTGCATTGACCAAGAAGAAGGGAGGCATTAGCCAATATTTGAAATTGAAAGTGACCATATAGTGAAATTGGGTGGTACATGGTTTGTGTATGTGAAGCTAATCACTTTCATATAACAAAGTGTCATATATGTAATAACACTAGAGTCTCAAGTGTCCATAAGAATCTTTACACATTGTGGGTAGAAAAGTCAAAAGACAAATAGATTACCCTTTTTTTTTTACTTACATCTCTATTACTCCTCTTTTTACTTACATATTGGACATGGGACGAATCACCACTTGGTGATTATTTTGTTTGGTTTCATATAAATGTCTTTGGCATTGGTGATGGCACCATCATATGGTGTTACCTCTAGTTGTATATTATGGATTTTGATTTTAAATGGTTGTTGCCAACTTCCCCTTTTGAACTTTTGTATTATTGGTGGCATGAATAACACCTAAAATGGCAAAAAATTCCCAAGGCTCTCAAATGAGAGTCCTAAAATTACCAAGTTATGAATCTTACTACTTTGTAAGCTTGTAGTTTCATCATAGGAACTATATGATTAAAGAGTTTTCAAAGGAAAAAATGCAAGAGTGAAGAGACCTTTCTCATGCCATATTGCATGTACTATTAAGAAGTCATTTGACCCAAGTGTTTCTTGGGCTTTAATGATTAGGAATCAAATTGTTAATTTGTAACAATTTGATCCCCAACACTTCTTTGGTCATAACTTGTGTTTCAAATCTCTAAATATAAATTATAGGCCATCATTTTCATACATCTTTTCAAGACCTTTCCAATGATCTAAAAAGGACCTAATTTAGGTAAGGTTTTTTTCCCTTAGACCTTGTCCCAAAGATTTAGATATCATGAAACTCCAACTCCCAAAATGAAAAATCACTTGGGAATGATTGAGATTCACATTGCCACACTTGTCAAAATGTGATCAAGTCTTGAACACTCTCCTAACCCACTACCTTTGTCATGCCTTACTCTTGGTTTGGGCTCAAGGTTAAGGTCACAACATCAACCTTCTTTTGTCATGGGAAAGACATTTTGTCATCCTCCCAAAAGTTAGTCATGCACCCAAATTAGGGTTGCAACACCTAGGTTCTCATCCAAATTGAATTAAACTACATGATGAGGGATTGGTTCATCAACCAATATATATGGTTGACTTTGAAACAATTAAAGAACCAAAAAAAACATTGGGTTATTTCCAATATACTACAATCAATAATCAAATGGTGTTTATTTTATAGTATTTTATCCATGGAATCATCCACCACAATTTCAAGATGTCAAAGAATATCCTTGTAATGTTCCAAATACCAATGGAAATATGAAGTCAAAAAATATAAATATGGAAAACCATGTGATTTGAAAATTATATTTTGTTGATTATGATAATGAATAAAATAACTCTCAAAGGAAAGTGGGAGATTAAAGTTTTTTGTAAAAGAAGGAAAACACAACAACAATATGAGTGATTTGGGTATAATGCAAAATGAAATTTAAAACATATATTAGAAAAATACATTGATCTTGAATGGTGTATGAAATTATTTTTACTTTCTTTGTTGGTGGTAAAATTAGTTTCACTTTAAGTTTGGGCAACTTTATGGTATTATTATAACTAAAGACAACACAATTTTAAATCATGTGTAACAAATGAAGATTATTAGTATTTGACACCCACACTACAACAAAATGTGGTTTTTCAACATGAATAGGCATTCATGACACATGTGCAAAATAAATTTTGTGGTTTCGTATATCATTGTGTATAATAGATGGTGTTTATCGTGCCACATATTAAACAAATGACAAATTAATGCCAAATTGCAATATAAGTGTAATATCAAAATGAATGCTATGTATTTTACATTGCGATGGATGATTCCACAAGGTTTACTTCACATGTGTCATGAGCCATGGCGTGTAGGAAAAAATATATTATATTTTAATGTCAATTTTAGTAAATAAAAATTTTCCTTTTGCAAAAAACAATGTTCAAGGCTCCTAAAAGGGTTGGGGTTTTAAAAGGGCCCAAAGGCAAGATGATTTTAGGGATAAATCTATTGTGAAAATTTAGATGCTAAGGAATGCAATGAAAAAAATTATTCACTTGTAGTTACAAGACATTAAACTTACAACCTCCTTGGAACTTGTAACTATCCATCATGTCCATTTTAATTGCATATTTGACCTTTCAAATATAAATCATGCATGTGATTTAGTCTTGTTAGGATTGTAATGTGACAAGAAACCATGTCATCAATTTGAGTTCATGAAATCTTTAATTTGTGAGTACTTACAGATTAGTTGAACAATGCCCATGTATGTATTGCATTATTCATTGCATGTAGGAATTTGATGCAATTCAATGTGGATTATATAAATAAAAACTAAGTGTTTAAGGATCATAATGTTATGTTGATTCTAGAAAAGCTTATCTTGAAAATCAAATTTATCTATTGTGTAACATTGCCTTTCTCATTGAAATATCAATGTTTGGATTCATAATGTGTCTTCCCATTTTTTAATATTCAATGCATTGTTTGAACCAACACGTTGGCCCTCGTCAACCATTATTTAACCTCTTCCAATATGACATCAAATGTGTTCTTTAAGAATGTGGCACTTAATTTCACCCCTTTTTAATTAATTAGAATGGTCCATTTTGATAGGTACTAATGCCATTCCAAGTGTCACCAATTGCAAATTGGGTTAGGAAATTTAACAACTTCATAGTCATTGCTTGCTAGTGTTGGAGGACGCTAGATTTTCAAACATCAAACTATTCTAGTTCATGCTCCTCGTTATACACCATTAATAGAACATTAATCTATTTTCTATTTCCATATTGTCATTAGACAATCATCTTGACAACTTATTTGCAAACAATGTTAATATTCCCTCCATTTTCATATAATTTGGTTTCAATTTGCAAAATTAGAATTCCAATTGCACTCCAAGGGTCTAAATGGTTATTGTTGAAACAACATAGCTTGGCAAATTTTCATAGTCACTGAACATTACATTATTCATACCTTAAGTGGTTCAAGGATCACAAAACCCCATATCTTCTTTTGTTTTATTAACTTGGTGGTGTCAAATTATAAATCAACTTTAAAGTCAAATAACTAGTTAATTATATAGGAGATGATGTTTTAATTGAGACAATTTTAACCAATTTAAAGTGAAATATTTTGGAACTTGCACTTAATGCTACATTTCTTTCTTTTTGAAGATCAAATTTTCATCATATCTTCATGGTTTAAGATTATGAAAACTATTGTGCAATTGCATAATTTATGAATGTGACCTAGTTTTGCACTATGATTGGGTCATGTCATTAATATTGCCTCAATAGGTCATAAATGCAACTCCACCTGTGTTGATCATTGTGACTCAAAACCTAGTGCACCTTTTGGTCCACCTATTGTGTTGCCCATGTTAGTTCTTCAAATCGAGAAAATTGATCCTATGTCATTGCCATATTGCCATTTTGACCTTGGTTAATAACTTTTATTTTATTTTATTTGTCTTAGGAAATTAAAATTACAACCCTTTCATGTCATTTTTCGCCTTGACCGTTATTTTCAACATTTGCTTTAGTTGGTTGTAGTTGTTAGTGAAGTAGATAAACATGGTCATATCACATGACCTTTCACACCACAATGATCACAATGAAAAATGTATAAGGTTTTGGATTTGATTACACTAGTTTTGCCTTTCTTTGGGCAACATTTTTCATGTAATTTCACAAGTCCTTGACAATTAACCTCTTGACTTTGCTTAGATGTTAAATATATTGAAAGCCCATATTAAACTTTTTTATATAAACTCCTTTGTTTGATTATTCTCACTTCAAAGAGGCTGTTGATTCCTTTTTTGTTCACTATGGTTGTAGTAAGTTTACTTTCATTACAAAAAATACCTAATGAATCATTAAGTTTCACAAATGGGTAAAAACATAGTCAAAGGAGCCACTCAAGTGAGTGGACACTCCCTAAAATACATTTTTGTATGTTTGAAAGATCACAAATGAAGCATAATAGTTTGGATTGTCATAATTTTGGGGGAATATTTTTCATTAATTGCAAAGTTTACATGCTCAAAATTTGATACAAATCAAAAATGTTTTTGCATGTTTAAAACATTCAAACCTCAAAAGTGGACATTTTTATTTTATTTTTCAAACATCCATTTTTTCTACCAAATGTGCACCATTTTAAAAAATAAATTGGAGAAGATTTTGACATTGATGATTAGAAGAGCAAAAGGACTTTAATTGATGAAAATTATTTTTATGACCAATTTGAGCACATTTGGGTCAAAAATGTTTTTGACCCTAAAAATTATGGATTTTGAAAATGTGCCTTTAACAATTTTTTTTTTATGTTTATGTGATAGAAGGCATGAATGTATAATATACATGATATAAAATGAATTTGTAGTCAAAATATATTTATATCTAAAATGTAGCATTAAAAGGGGTACTCAAAATACAAAATTTAAAGTTATAAATCAACACAAAAATGACACGTGTCATGTGCGGTCCTTGGAAAATAATTTTTATCTTGTTGCCTTAGCTCCTTTGATTGTGTTTTCACCCAAATTGGAAAATGTTATTTGTTGTGGTTGAACCTTCATAGTTGATTATGAAATGGTATCCTAACCCTTTGTCCCACCTTTTTTGTTGTCTTTTTAGGATATGTATAATTGCAAATTAGTAAATTCATACCCACTTTCCTTCACAAATTCACAAAGTGTGCACATTTTATGTACATTGTACAAAGAATGTGTCACAACCCCAACTTAGGTTGGTGATTTGTGGCCTACTATTGGGAAGGATGCAAAATGACATTCTGCATGAGATGAAGGACTCGAATGTAAGTTTAGGACATGATGAAGGGTAAGGAAAATGAAACATTTTTCCAAATAATTTTTGTTTTTGGGAGTTAAGGAAAAACACTTTTAAGATTTGCAACATAAATTCCAACTTTGGGAATTAGGACTTTTTGGGAGTACCAAATATTCCAAATTAAATTATCTTTGACTAATTGGAAAGAGATCCAAAAGAACTATACAAAAATGCCTTTAAATTTTCAAAATGAGGTGATGCCTCACATCAAGAATCATATGAAGATTGATGACCAATGTGTCTTATGCACTCAAAGTGTAGCTTAAAAGGACAAAACCATGTTTGATTGAAGTTAAATTTTTTAAAACTAAATACAAAAAGGACACTTACATTCCTTTATCAAACATTATGATGTTGAAAACACACAATCAATCATTGTGAACATAAGGAAAGAAATATACTAGTCAACTTCATCTACCATTCAATGATTAATGAACCATTCTTAGTAAGCAAATCCAAAGTACGTTTGCAATAATGTTAACACAAGTTTGTAAATTGACCCTTCTATAAAACCCAATTATCATGTATAAACATTTCAAGAGTGAACGAGGACCTACATAGTGGATTCAATTGATGAGGATCCTTATTTCACACTTAATCATCTATTACAATAATTATCATTATAAGGATCATTACAACATTCAACATGTGTGCGCGTTGCTTGTAGGCTTCACTTTTGGTTTATCATTATGTAGTTAACAAAGGTTGGCAAGATATCAAAGTCAAAGTCCAAAAGCATGTGTTCACTTTTGTGTATAATGTTGTCACTTTCTTCATTTGTTGGCGGAATTCCATTTTGCATAACCTATTGGCACATATTAATGGTACCAATTACCCACATGCATCAATTTTGACACATGAATATGTAATCATTAATGCTCACAAGTCCTACCCACCAAAAATGCTTTATAAATTTCATCTTGAAATGAACTAAATTCATGTTCATGCATCCATTTTGTCATTAAGGATCCAATGGCACAAATTGTTTCAAAACCAACCTCATCCCAAAAAATTGCATTTGGTGTAATTTATGAATTGTGTATTTAGTCAAAAGCATGTGCATTCATTAGGCTTCATTTGGAAACCAATGTGATAGGTGTTAAGTTGAACAACCTAAAAATCGTTGTCAACCTAAAACTCGTTTTAAAGCGTGTTTAGTCAACACTTGTCTTGTCCGTGTGTTGTTTCATAAAAAATGAAATTAATTTTGTCTAATCAATGGTAAGTTAATCGATGAATACTGGAGTCAATGAATGTGTTGGGTAAATGAACGACTAATTATTGGGTTATCCAATTAATGGATATGCATTAACTAAATATACCCAAAAATGAATTTTAAAATGACATAAAACTCGCATCCAAATTGTGAAAGAAAATTTTCCATGTGGATCAAATGAGCACTTCTCATGATCTAGGTTTTAGGCCCACTTGGGGTTCAACTCCCATAACCATTCATTGCTTCATGCATAATGAAGATTTTCCACACTTCTATTCACATGCTCTTTTCACATTCCTTCACATTCTCTTTTTAGGAATTTTTTAATGTAGCTCAAGTGACAATGATCCATACGAAAATTTAAAAAAATTGGTGATAATCCCTAGGAAGATTTAACCAAAATTGGTTATAAACCATAGGTGAAATATAAATCTTTGATCAACCTTCTATATTGATGGCTACACATGGAAAACCAAATATTGAAATATAGTGATTTTTACTATTTTTTACTCACTTTTGCACTTGAAATCATCAAAAACCATTTCATTTCAATATTTTTAATTTTTAATTTTATTTTAAATGAAATTTCACATGTAAGATAAAAATTATTCTACATGTGAAATGAAATTATCAAAATAAACCCAAACTCAATTAACCATAAACAAAACAACATGATCTATGTATGGTTCAAAA